>ERZ506793.57-NODE-57-length-68597-cov-19.3387_pt1 | contig 68597 bp, 58 predicted proteins | sample MGYA00512571_ERZ506793 | MGnify/ENA metagenome assembly ERZ506793
GCCTGGATCAGGAAGTCCATCTTGTCAAAAGTATGGATAAAGTGAGGCGAGAATACATGATTTTAAGCGATGAAATCAGAAGACGCCAAAAAGAAGCAGCAGAAGAAGGCTGGCAGGAAGGTATGCAGAAGGGCATGCAGAAGGGTATGGAGAAGGGTATGGAGATGGGTATGGAGAAGGGCCGGGAAAAAGAACGGGAAGCCAACATCCTGGGCATGCTGAAGGAAAAGATCCCCGTGGAAACCATTTCCCGAATTACCCACTATTCCCTGGACCAGATCCAGAAACTGGGAAAACTGCATGGATTGTTATAGGTTGGAAAACGCTTTGGGCGTTTTCCTTCCGAATGGAAAGGCCGCCGGAGATTCCGGCGGCCTTTGTCAGCTGTCAACGGTCAGCTGTCAGCGGCCGATTGACGCCAAATGCCGGGCATTTGCCTTTGAATGGATCTGCCCCTTGGGCGGCCGGGACGGGCTCCGATTTTCTATCCGCCCTTTGCAAGGGCGTAAGCAGGCGCCCGACGCTTTAGCGGCGTTGGCGGTCGCTTATGCCGTAGCTGGGGACCAGCCGCAAGGCTGGTGGTGGGTTAGCAGCCCCCTGGGCTGCGTCTCCCTTCAAAAGCAGCTGCTCTGGCAGATGGTTTCCAACAGATGATAACTGGTGACCAGTGAGTTCTAAACGACAATCAGCCCCAAATAATTTATTTACTTCATTTATCACTCCATTCTTCTGCAATCATTTTAACTGCGTACGGCTTAGCATACTTGAGAAATGCATCACTTACAGCAACTTCCCCTGATTTATGAGGCTTCTGCATCATTGCTGGATAAACAACAAGCTTCCGTTTTTCACCCTTATAGGTGCAAAAAATGGTATTTTTCTCTTTCTCCGTGGTAAATCCCATTTCAGCAAGTATCCTTTTTATAGGATTCAAAAGCTTTATCTGTCTGTCAATCTCCAAAGGAGGTGGGCAAATTCCTTCCATTCCCCATTTCAATAAATCCAAAGCTGCAAAACGATCCAATAAACCATGGACATGTTGGTTTCTATAATGCTTCAAGCAATTTGAACAAGCAGAATCACAGGTACAATCTGCTAAACGATTCTTTATTTTCTCTAGAATCGTAGGAATATCTCTGCTAATGCTTACAGCATATCCAGCACCACTGGAAAGAGCGTCATAAATATAGATATCTACAAACGCTTCTTTCTGATTTCTCCTAACACGATAACCTGTTACTAATTCGGTAAACTCAATATCCAATTCCTGACTGGCAACCAAACGAAGTGCTTCTGCAAGAGATTGTGCTGCTCGATTAAGCCATAAATTTTGATTTTGTTCTACGGCTATTTTCATTGGATCCAAATAAAACTCCATAACTAACATATCTGTAATAAAATCAAAGCCTAAATTTACATGTTCAACATTTTCGTGATGGCATTTTTTCTGGCTGTTGTATGGGCGTTGAATGTTTTTCAATACTTGAGGAGTATCCCCCGGCATGGCAGCGCCACAATCCTTGCAAACCATAAAACCGTTCCGATTTTCTCCAGTATTTACCATAATAATTTGCTGATTCTTCCTGGCCGCCATTCGGATATGCTTTGCTCCCTTTACAAGAACCATTTCATCAGAATCTGGCACAGTTGAATAAAGCGGTTGCTGTACAGATGAATAAGTTTCCTGGAGCTGCACTTCCTGAATAGGCTTTCCATCACGAGGCGCAAATCCCCATGGCCGAAGCAAAGGGATATCAGATTTTAAAATAGGGTTCCCACAAAATGGACAATGCTCTGAACTGTTTTCAGCCAAACCAAACCAACCACATTTCGGGCATAATTTTACCTGTTTCAGATAATTTGGATCTTCCATGAAGGACTTCGCTGGTAAATTCCATGCCGATTTTTTAAATTCACTTCCAGGATAGTACAAACCTCCAATTTGATAGGTCTGCTTATCCACTACCAATGAACGACCTGGGGCATATTCACTAATGGCTACATCCAGCCCTCTGGGTACTTCATATTCCACTTGTCCATTTTCCCCTTGAATGTATGTGCTGACAACATTTTTGGGAAATGAATAGGTGGGTATAATTCCCTTCTCATAGAGAGCATCCAATAAACTTTTTGCACGCCTTCTGTTGGCACCGTTTTCCTCTTCAAACAGTTCTGGATGTTTCTTCCATCGTTGTTCTATTTCATGGATTCCCTGAATTAATTCCAGACGAAATTTATTTTGATCCGGAGAAATCCCTTGCGGTAATAATATCTTATTTTCGTAGATTGAATAATTCTGGATAAAATCTTCAAAATTAGGCAATAAAGTAGTCAGAAACTCTATAGTCGACATTCGATCCAAACTTGCCTGATGTTTCTCTAAAAAAGTTTCAAATGCCACCATATTCAAATGCCGAAATATTAGTTTTTCACTTTCCATGTCAATCCATGGACGTCTTGGATCACCTCGAAACATTGGCTGGGGATTTTTAAAATACTGAGTATCATGTGGTCCTCCATCGCAGTAAGTTACAATTGTAGACAAACTGGCTCCTCTTCGCCCCGCTCGCCCCGCTCTTTGCTGATAATTCTCTCTCATGGGAGGTATATTCCTTAATCCAACTGCAATCAAAGAACCAATATCGATACCAACTTCCATCGTTGTGGTGCTACTAAGTATATCTACCGGCAGCTCTCCTTCCTGTGTTAAATCTTGAAAACGCAATTCATATTCTTCAGTTCTGGACCAAAGATCATCCCGTTGATCTTTATGAGAAAGCTGTGCCGTATGTTCTTCAGTATCAATGCTATGGATTGGTTCTCCTTTCAAAGCCGATTGAAGTGGTGCATTCCAAAATGCCAAAGCTTCCATATCTGATTTTTCCAGTTTATGGATTTTTTCACTCCCACAGAAAGGACACCGTCCATTCAACAAATAGGGAGTGATTTCGGCACATTTTTCACAGCGAAACCATTGATGATCTGGATCAAACCGAGGGACCACTGCCTTCATATCAATATAGTATCGCCCATTTTCCTGATTTTCCTTCAAAATAGTATTTTGAATTAAGCTTTTCAGCTTAATTTCAGTCTCATTTGCCCCTTTCCATCCCATAATTTTTCGTAGATTCTGGCTAAATTTCCAGTCCTTCTTTAACCCGAATCCTTTTCCATAATTAGGCCGCACTTCCATCCGGCAATCATCAGAAATCCCATTTCCAAGCGCAGTAGCTGAATCAAAAACATTCAACAACCACGCATTAAAAAACTCTTTAAATTCTTCTTCAGAAAAATGGAGTTCATTGAACAATTCATCACCGAAAACATCGACTTCTGCCTCTTCCGACATATCCAGCCAGGAAGCAGCAGAATCATAAAACGTATTATATCCTCCACAGAAAAAACGTAAAAGATAGCTTTGAAAATCATAGACAGCTTCTTCATTTGTAATACGGGGCCGGTATGAATGCTTTATTCTCGTTCTTTTTTCGTATGTTCTATATTCATTTTCACAATGAGTTAAAAAACTATCGTGTTTATTCCCCGTAAACAAATTCATATTCTGTTTTTTAGCCTGAATGCAAAAGAATCCGTATAAGTCATCCAAAGATAAATCTTCGCCTTGCTGCATACAATCCTGCATTTGACGAATAGCCAAAATGAACAATTTTCTTGCTACTTCAAATTCAGATGCCTCGGACATATCCCGTGCCAGTCTTGCAGCTCTTTGACGACTGTCAGAAAAAAGCAAGACCTTACGACCAGCATTTGGAAAGCGTCCTGGTGCTTTTTCCTTTTCAGACACTGCAGGTTCCAGATTAAATTGGGTAGTAATTAAATTGTTGAAAGATTGATTTCCTCGAGTCTCAAAAGTACTCAGCTGCTTCTGAGACAATTGATGCTGACAATGAGGGCAGGTTTGAAAAGTATACTCTTTAGGTCTTCCTTCACCAATAAACTCTGAATAATAAAATTTACGGTATCCCTCTTCGCCTTCCTTACGGTCATCATTAAAGTAAAGGAATCCACTTTTTACATCCATGTAGCAAGGTCTTATTGCATACTGATTTTTAATTCTTTCTTGCCACTTAAAATCTTTTGTCGGTATATATAAGTAGATTGCTTTCAATTCCTGATCCAATAATTGGCCTGGGTATTGCCACAAATAAGCTCTCCCTCGAGTAACCTCTTCTTCCAGTACATACCCTCTGTAGAAAAGAGCCCCGCAACGACGATCATTGCATAATTCATAAACCGGGCTGTTGCAAGACGGACACAACAACTGATTTTCCGAAAGAAAAACTTGCCCCAATGAGATTCCACCATGTTCAATATGTTTTTTACATTTCTCATTGACACAAGCATAAACTCCCTTAATTCCTCTAAACAGCATATGCATTCTTGCAGGGAAAAGCCGCATTCCTTTTTTATTACAAGCCAGAGGTGCAAAACTCAATAACACACTCACAGCATTTAAGCCATCTTCATTGGATAAATCAGGAAAAATTTTCATGGCCAATTCATCCAAGGAAACAGCTTCACCTCTGCATAACTCGAACAACTGCAAAAACGGGCGATAATGAATCAGATTTTCATACATCCATTCACTTGCCTCACTACAAGCAGAAAAATCACTTTTTCTACCTGGAACACCATTCCAAAACTGATTGAGGCAATCCAATTTTCCTACTTCATCACGTTCAAAATCTTCAAGATTCACATTTTTAAACTTTGTCGTTGGAATTTCATAGACCTGCTTAGGATTCAATTTTTCCTGAGTTCCTGTCAAATAAATAAACTCAGACTGATCGGACGCCGTAAGTTCTTGAAAGAATTGTTCGACACTCTTTTTATCTTGCTCTGATTTGCGAGGCATACTGGCAGTAGTCAGAATAAATTGCACCCGATTTCGTTCGATCCCCAGCTTATAGAAAAGGCGGCGAAGCAGTAGTGCAACTTCTCCCCCTGCTGATCCACGATACATATGCGCTTCATCAATGATAAAAAGTAATTTATTATCTGGAGAACTATTCAGCCATTCTTTTGTATCCATCCATATTTTTTTCTCAATAGGTCGGAGAAGCATATATTCCAGCATAGAATAGTTTGTAATTAGAATGTCTGGACAATATTGCTGCATTTCAAATCGGGTAATCAATTCTGCATCTTCAGGGTCCGGTTTATGAATATCGTTTTGCAGTTGTTCCAGGAAAAGGTGTAGATTCTTTTTTGCAGGTATTTTCCCTTCCATCTCAAGCAATTCTAAATATAAATTTTCTTTATCCTCTTGTTCAACCAAACGCTGCAACGTTTTCCGCAATTTATTATCTGCAGTTTTATCAGGATTTGCTCCTGGATAAGGTGTTCGCCCTGTATACATACCAAACTGAGGCTGCCGTGAAGACTTGCCACAAAAATCGCGAAAAATTTCTATGAATTTACCTTTTCGATCCCCCAGGAGTTTTCTCAGACGACTGACTTGATCAGAAACAAGCGCATTCATCGGATACATGATGATAGTACGAATGCCTCTTTTTTCCCAGGTATGTGGTTGATTTCTCGCCTCTTTTGCAATTTTCGCCAATAAAGGCCACATAAAACACTCTGTTTTACCAGAACCAGTCCCAGTAGCCACAAAAAGATCTTTTCCCATGCCCGTCTGTTCCAATGCTTTGATCTGATGAGAATAGGGGGAAACATACACACCTAGGTTTTCCTTTGCCAATGTCAAGAAAAAATCTTTCAGCCACTTCTCTATGTTCGCTTGTTGAATGCCATTCTCCATAGTTTCATAAGCAGGAGAAGACTCTATATATGGTTTTTGATAAAGAAGACCTTCTTTATCCAACTTACTTTTAATTGTTTCCAAAAGTATGGGAGACTTTCCAAAATACTGCGAAAGGATATATTTTTCCAGTTCGGTTCGCAGACGTTTCTGAACATATTCAGCTCCATGGCTCATCATCATAATAATCCTTCCTTAAATACATACCCTTTTGATTCCATTATTTTTTTAAAAGCCAAGAAAAAATCCACCTGCATAATTCTATGAAAATCATTTTTAACTTGCTTAATTTCACCAGGCCAACTATATAATTTATAGAATGCTAGTTCTCTAGGTGGTAACAGATACCCCAGATTGATTTCTACGATTTCCTGTCTGACCAAATAATGAATCTCTGGCAGCGCTCCGCGCTTTTTTAGTAATCCATTTAAAAGAGTATATATAGATCCCTTACTAGTCCTCCAAAGAGGAAGTTCAGCAACCTGCATATTCCTCCCCACAAATCGATATAAATAATAGATTGAGGCGGATGCTTCTACTTTCAGTAAGGAAGCATCTTCCGACTGATCAGGTTTATTCTGCCAATACCCATAATAGAAATTCCCTTTCACTCTGGCAAATGATATTTTTCCAGTCAGGTTCATTTCCTTCCATCGAGCTGTTTGCAAGCTCTGGTCCCATGCTTCAAGAATATTCCTGGAAGGTAGCTGAAATACTTCTGCCACCTCGTTCCAAGAATCTACCATCCTTGATTCCTTCTGAAACAGACCCATCCCTGACATAATAACTGGTTCATCCAAATAGCTGCCTCGAAGCAAACATAAATTTCTAGTAAGGCACCGTTTATTCATAGCAGGTATAATATATCCTTTGTGATGATAGAAAAATCCGTTTTGCTGATATGTATCGTACATAGCATCTGTTATTCCATACACATCACATTCATCTGTTAAGACTTCCGGGAACAATTTTTTGAAGATTTCCCATTGCTGCCGGGTCCGTCGTTTTACATGAGTAATAGAAACTTCTCTATCTTTATCCAAACGATCCCACAATGCGGTAAGAAAAATACGGCTGACAGCGCTGAATATAATCCGAGACACATAACCGTCCTTTGTTTCATTCTTTCCTTGCCGCACCTTCAGCTGGTTCCCTATTTTCCCTAAAAATGACCAACGCCCTATTTCATCCATTCATGTTCTCCAATTTATTTTCTACAAACCTGCGTTCTCTTGAAGACAAGCTTTGCACATTTTCTACCGCCTCTTGAAGAAAATCTTTCTGCCCCATCATATAAAACATAGGAATTTCAATTCCAAGCAGTAAAAACTTAGCCCAGCTCTCCTTGTTTTTCTCATTTTCAAAAAGTTCGATGATATTTCCTAAAAGATTGGCATAAACTATTGGGATTCCATATTTTAAAAATTCACTACCTTTTCTTTTTCGCATTTGAAGCGGGAACGGAGTAAACGTCTTAGACTTTTGTCCTCCTGCAAAATTCGGATACACTACCATATCCTCAACAAAAGGTTCTGTATCGATAATCAGGAAATAGTTTAATAAACTCTTAGGCAACAAAGACAGATCCTCAATGAACGGATGGGTTAAATAATACTGATGGTGACAATCCTGGCTTAAACGGATTGTTTCTGACAGGACTTCGTTGTTAATCGTATTGGAAATACGGATAATCCCATCCCTACTTTCCTGGCACATTTGCTTGATCTCTTCAAATGCATTTTCCTGGAGATACACAGAATCAGCAGTTCTTTGACAAAGGGCAGCAGAAACCCCATCGCAAATTGATTCTGCCGCTGGTCCAACCAACAAAATCGGTTTCTTGATAAAAAAAGCCCAATATAATGTAGTTGCAAGGATTTCTGAATATTCTCTGGAAATTGCCAACTCATACATATTACAATCAACTGTTTGAATTTCATCTTCCCAAGTGTCCAAAGCAGTCAATTGATTGTCGGAAATTACCTTTCCAAAATGCACTTTGTGGTCAGCACTTGTATTTTTTTGCACTCCAAACTCTTTTTTCACCTTGTTAGAATGCTTTTCGTGTATTGTGTTGGCTATTATTTTTTGGATTTCCTCATAGATACTTGTATATTCGCTATGATTTAACCGCAGATTATTCTCAATGATCCAAGTCCTTTTCCATGTTTCGAATTCCTGCTTTTCACTTTCAATTTCTTTTTGTAGTTGTCTCAATTCTGCTTTTTTGTTTTCCTGTTCTACTAAAATATCTCTTATTGTATTATCTAATTGGTATTTCTTTTCTTCTATATTTTTTAATTCTAATTTTGCAGCGTTGATTTCTTTTTCACTTTTAAGAGCCCAGTCGTCAGCAACTTTTTTCTGATACTTTAGTTTTAACTTCTCATGATTTTCTATCAAAATTTCCAACAGGGAGTCTTCTTCGTCTTCCTGTAAAAAATAGCTGTCCATTTTATTGATAATTTCATCTACAAGTTGTTTAGCAATTCCTTTATTAGTATAAGTGCGTTGAGCAATTTCTTCATATAAGTCGGTTTCAGGTAAATTATCAATATAGCTTTTCAAACTTTGATACTCTTTTCTTGTAAGATTCTTCTGCTTACAAAGGGTCCAATTACAGCGCTCACGGACAATATCTAAAGCAATTTTCCATTTAGATTGAACCAAAATATCTTCCCTGTATTCTGGTCCATTAAGTTTCTTATATAAGAAACGATTTTGTAATCGTGGTATTATTTTAATATCACTAGAAGAAATAACTACATAATCAATTTTTTCTACTTCTTCGTTCAACTTAATTTTTCCATCAGCATATTTTAGTTGATCAACATTGCAACAAAGCCCTTTGTAGGAATCAGGATTTTCCGTAGAAAACACAAAAAGTTTATTTGTCTTTGACTTTACGGCTGTTATACCTTTTATCAATATTTTTTTGGCTTTTTCTAATGAGTCATTTCTGCCTATGAAAATAACTTCCCAAGGAATCAAGTTTGATTGAAGGTGTCCTGTTGTATAGTCAGTAGAATCATCTCTCATATTAGTAGATGCTTCCCATTCCCAAATTCCAATTTCTCCGTTTTCCGGATGCTGTTCTTTATTTGACTTTGAGCCAAGAAAAACCCTGCTCCGATTTTCATAAGATCCAGACTTATTTGGATCTCTTTTAAAAAGGTGTAGAATTCCTTCATTGTCCACATCAGCAATTCTATAAAAGGAATCTTCTTTTCCTTCTTCTATTCTCATAATACCAACTGATGTTTGTCTGAACATATTTTTCATTTTTGCAACTCCCTATAATACCGAACTAAAAATTCCCAAGCTCTTTTCGAAATTTTCCCATCTATTATTTGTTGTTTCAACCAACAGTATATGGCTATATTGTCTTTTAATAATTCCGCCAACCGTGCTGTATCCAATCCGGTCTGCTGATAAGGGCCCTGCATCCTTCTAATTTTTTGGTACAGACTATCTCTGGCGGTTGATATATGAACCGATTTCCGATAAAGAAATCTTATTTCCCAAACGCAATCCAATCCTTGATAAATCTCAACCCGATTGCCTCGGCAAATTTGATTACCATCAAGCCACAGTTCTGTATCCGCGTTAAGTTCATCATACTCCAGTAACTCTTTTTGATTGTTGTATACCTTTATAAAACCATCCACTGAACTAAAAATTCGCATTTGCTGCTGTTGAGGCAATTGATCAGTCTCTCCTGGGGTTATACTATTTCCATCCCCGTCTTTTACAGAGAGAATAAGCTTTTTATTACCCTCTCTTTTCAGCGAATCCTCCCAAAGATAAACATACTGCAGGACACTCTGCCGCCCCATGGATAAGATTTGATGTGCATCCGTTATCTTAACTTCTGCCAATACTTCTCTCTGACCCAATTGCATTTTAGCTGAGGATTGTATGTTCCCTGGATAAGCACGAATATCCATATATTCACCAATCAGTTCAAAATAAAGATCCTGTTCTTTATGATATAACAGGTTGCCATTCTGAATGCAAGGCGGCCAAACTGGCAGCATCTGGACAGATTTTTCTGATAATCTGGCATGACAATCAAAGAAAAACCTGGCACTTGATTCGTTGTAGTCTGTACATAAAATTTCATACAGCCTCCATTCCTTCCCCTCCTGCAGGATAAAATCCAATTGATGAATTTCAACAGATTGCACCTTCTGGGCTTGTTTTTGTTGAACTAAAAGATAGTAAGGATGATTAGTAGTCACATTACCATCTTTTGGTATTTTTTTACCAGTTTTCCCGTCAAAAAGAACTACGTCTCCAATAAATCCTTCAACAGTTCTAGGATTTTTCATTCCTGCCGGGTCCTTCAATAAAGGCTTGTTATCTTCAGAATAAAAGATAATTTCATAAGATGGATAAAATTCTTTCCCGATATCCAAATAGGTTACAATTTCAGAGAAAAATCTTTCTGCCGAATATTTTTTTAGTGTGATTTCATTCGCTCTGATTTCTACAGTTCCATTAAAATTTTTAGAAAAGGCTGGTGAAAATCCAACTTCAATATGATCAAATGAATTATTCTTCAAAACTAGCTTTAACGGAATCCCTATATTTTCTGGAGAAAAATTATTGTTCCTATCCTGATTCGAGTTACGGTCAGGACAGTCTTTAATTTCATCTCCTCGACTATGTACAAAATGACCTTTTCTTAATTTTGAGTCTTGTGTTAAGGTAACATAATGATTGCATAATTCACACATGAACAGACCTGAGTCAACTCGTGCCCCATGAGGATATTTTTTTGCAGCTTCTGCATTAGTGATTCTTTTCCAACAATGTTCTTTTTGATTCCACTCACAAACGTGTGTTAGTTCCATAAAGTTCCCCTATATCTTTTAATGAACCTAATAAATATATTATATAGACAAAACAGAAAATAATAAACCCCATACCCCTATTATGGAATTACATAAACAGTGGATTTTCATCCGTTCTGGCCAATTATCATGTATTTATCAGCTATCTTCTACACCTCCTAATTGAAACCAGCTTGAAAAAAGTTGACCTTTCTTTATTTGGTATGAAAAAGGCCGCCGGATTATTCGGCGGCCTTCTGCTATATATCAGCCTGAGCCCCCTACCCATTGTCGCGGATCCCTCCCCCCTTGCTCCGCCCCTTAGAATTGCAGTTGATCAGATGATGGGATATCAGGCCCCCTGGGCGGCCGGGAGGGGCCTGCAACCAGGCGGGGCGCCGGGCCTGCGCCCCCTACGGGTAGAAGAATACGTCAGGACCGGCACTGGCGGCCTCCCGGCGTGCGCCCCTACGGCATCGCAATGGAGCGTTGGTCTCCCGCCGTACAAATCTGCCGTCCCAAGCCCCTTGGGTTGTGTCTGGCTCCTTACCTGGTCCTCCGGGCGGCCAGGGTGTTCAGGACCATGGCGGCCACGATGCACAGGGCTCCGGTGATCAGGCTTGGGGTCATGGTCTCCCCCAGCAGGAGCACCCCCAGGACCATGGAGGTCAGGGGCTGGAGGGGATAAAAGGAGGCGCAGTAGGTGGCGGGCAGCTTCTGGAGCAGTTCATTCCACAGAAGATGGGCCAGGGCGGTGCACACCAGGCAGGTATACAGCAGGGGCATCCAGACCGTCCCCGTAAAGGACACGGCGGCGCCGGTTGCCCGGACAAAGACCCAGGCGCTGGGCAGGGAAAGCAGGGCGGCAATGGCCATGCCGTAGCCGGTGACCAGCAGGGGATCATACCGGGCAGTGAGTTTCTTCAGATGGATGGTGGCATAGGCCCAGGAAAACAGGGCGAATACGCAGATCACCATGCCGGCGGTGGTCACTCCCTGGGTGGGCCTGCCGATGATGATCCCGGCCCCTGCCACCGCAACCAGCAGGGACAGCCCCTGGAGTTTCGTCACCTTTTCTCCCAGAAGGACAATGGCCAGACCGGAGATCACCACCGGGGTCAGGGAATTGATCAGGGAAGCAAAAGAGGCGCTGGAATACTGGATGCCCAGGAACAGGGCGGCATTGGAAAGGAAATACCCCACCACCCCCACAAAGAACAGTTCTCCCCAGTCTTTCCGGGCTATGGCTATACGGCCCTGGAGAGTATGGTACCCTGCGGCCAGCAGGATCACCGAAGAAAGGGCGTACCGGATGAACAGCACCCACAGGGCCGGGATCTGCTGCAGCACCAGGCGCCCGGAGATGTACAGGCTGCCCCAGATGACTATGACCAATGTGCAAAGCAGGGTGCTTTGCCAATTTTTACCCATTGAAAATCGCCTCGGTTACAAATAAATACAGGGGCTGTTGCAAACACAACAGCCCCTGGTTCCAGGATTCTGCACTGAATCTCTACGGCCGATACACGGCCTTTACGTTGGTGACCATGTCCTTGTTGGCGGCCTGGTCCGGTTCTTTGGTACGTTTTTCTTTCATTTCCAGGTTCTGTTCCTTCCCGCCTTTCTGGAAGGTGCCGGTGTAGACGGCATCGCTGTCCTGGAACAGGGTGGCTTCCAGCACCAGTGTGTAGGTGCCGTCGGGTGCGTCCTTGCCGCTGTCATCCTTCCCGTCCCAGGCCACTTTCACCTGTCCGGACTGCGGAGTGGCCTGGGTAAAAGCGTCCACTTTGGCCTTGTCCAGCTGGGCCACCCCGGATTTCTTCACCCACTGGGGCAGGGCCTGGTTCTGTTTTTTATAGCCTTTCGTGGCCACATATTTGGTAGCGAACAGGGTCCGGACCACTTTGCCATTCCCGTCTTCGATCCAGGCGGCCATCTGGTTGGTGGCCTTTCCGTCTTTTCTGTTGTAGGTGTATTCCAGGGTCAGAGGCCCTTTGGCCTGGGCCGCCGCAGGTGCCTTTTCCTGGGCTGCCGGGGCTGCTTTCTTTTCACTGCCGCAGCCGGCAAAGAGGCTCATAGCCGTCACTCCGGCCAGCAGCAGGCCGGTCAGTTTGCGATCCATATGGTTTCTCCTTTGCAGTAAAATTTTTTTCCGCTGATTCCTTTTCTCCTTCAGGCACTTTTCAGCCCGGTGATCCGTCTCTCCCACCCGCTCTTGTGGTAATAGATCCACTGGAGCAGATTGCACATCATCCAGCCCATGGGATAGCCCAGGGCGATGGGGATGATGCTGGGGGTCAAATGGCTCACCACCAGCAGGTACAGCTGCCGGAAAAGGACGAAGGAAAACAGCATAATCACCATGGGTGCCCGGGCATCTCCGATCCCCCGGAGCATCCCGGCCAGGATCTGGTTCATGCAGGCGAAGATGTCAAAAAGGCACACACAGCGGATGAACAGTACGCCTTTTGCCACCACTTCCGGCTCCTGGTTGAACAGCCGCACGATATGCGGGGCCAGGAAAAATTCCGGGATCACCAGACAGGTGGTGGCCACAAACGCCATGGTCATGGCCACCCGGATCCCTTTGTGGATCCGGTCCGGATTCCCGGCACCGGCGTTCTGCCCGGTAAAGGTGGTGATGGCCAGGGCAATGCTCTGCATGGGCATGATCACGAACATATCCATCCGGATATAGATGCCCCACCCTGCCGTATAAGCAGCACCGAAGGCATTCACATAGGACTGGACGAAGATGTTGGAAAAAGCCGTCAGGGCCATCTGGAACCCGGCGGGCAGCCCCACATCCACGATTTTTTTCAGCATGGTCCGGTCCAGGCGCATCTCCCCCCAGGTCAGGGAATAAATCTCCCGGCTGCGGAAGAGCACCACCAGCACCAGCACCGCCGAAACGAACTGGCTCAGGATGGTGGCGTAAGCCACACCGGCCACTCCCCAGCGGAGCCCGATGACGAAATACAGGTCCAGCACCACATTCAGGATGGAGGTGAGGGCCAAAAAATACAGCGGCCGTTTGGAATCTCCCACGGCCCGCAGGATGGCGGACCCCATGTTGTAGATCATCAGGCCGGTGATGCCGGCGAAATAGATCCGCAGATAGGTGATGGAATGGGGTGCCACCGTAGGCGCCGTCTGCATGCTCTTCACCAGGAAGGGCGTGATGGTCCAGCCCAGGGCCATGAACACCAGGGACAGAAGGAAGGTCCCCACCAGGGAGGTATGGACCGCCCGGCGCAGTTCTGCTCCCATTTTTGCCCCGAAATACTGGGCGATCACCACGCTGGCCCCGGTGCTCATCCCCAGGAAAAAGCCCACCAGGGTGTTGATGCAGGGCATGACGGAGGTCACCCCGCCCAGGGCCGCAGAACCCACGAAATTCCCCACCACCACAGAATCCACTGCATTGTACAGCTGCTGGAACAGGTTCCCGAACAGGAGGGGCAGGGCAAACCAGAAAAGATGCGGGAAGATCCCGCCCCGGGTCATATCCTTCGTGGACGTTTTGGCCAAGGAATCACTCCCTTTTATTTCAGCAGGTTGTCGTTCTCAAAGTAGTTGATCTTCATGGCGGCGCGTACTTCGGAGAGGGTCTGAGCGGCTTTGGCTTCGGCCCGGGCAGTGCCTTCCTTCAGGATGTCCACCACTTCCGGTTTCCGGGCTTCCCAGTATTCCCGGCGTTCCCGGATGGGGCCCAGTACGGACTGGAGCACTTCGTTCAGGAACCGTTTGATCTTCATGTCGCCCAGGCCGCCCCGCTGGTAATGGGCCTTCAGCTCATCCAGGTTGGCGTAATCGGGCAGGAAAGCAGCAAAATGTTCCGGTTTGCTGAAGGCGTCCAGGTAGGTGAACACCGGGTTCCCTTCCACATGGCCGGGATCGCTGACCTGGATATGAGTGGGATCGGTGAACATGCTCATGACCTTCTTTTTGATGGTGTCCGCATCATCGGACAGGTAGATGCAGTTGCCCAGGGATTTGGACATCTTGGCTTTCCCGTCCAGGCCGGGCAGACGCAGGCAGGCCTTGTTGGAAGGCAGCACGATGTCCGGTTCGGTGAGGGTTTCCCCATAGACGCTGTTGAACTTGTGGACGATTTCCCGGCACTGTTCCAGCATGGGTTTCTGGTCTTCCCCCACGGGCACATGGGTGGCGTGGAATGCGGTGATGTCCGCCGCCTGGCTCACCGGGTAGCAGAAGAAGCCCAGGGGCACGCTGGCTTCGAAGTTCTTCTGCTGGATTTCCGCCTTGACGGTGGGATTCCGCTGGACCCGGGCCACGGTGACCAGGTCCATATAATAGGTAGACAGTTCGAAGAGTTCCGGGATCAGGCTCTGGATGAAGATGGTGGCTTTCTGGGGATCGATGCCCACAGCCAGGTAGTCCAGGGCCACCTGGAGCACGTTCTGCCGGACTTTTTCCGGGTTTTCCGCATTGTCGGTCAGGGCCTGGGCATCGGCGATCATAAAGTAGATTTCGTCGAATTTCCCGCTGTTCTGGAGCAGCACCCGTTCCTGGAGAGAGCCAACGAAATGGCCCACATGGAGATGGCCGGTGGGACGGTCCCCGGTCAGAATGATTTTTGTCATAACGATTCCTCGCCTTCTGCTGTTGTTACAATATATTGAAAATCAGTGCGTCATGTATAACTATACTATGAATGGGGCTTTTCTTCAAGGGGCCGGGGCACTGTCCATTCTAAAAAAACACTTGTATTTTCCATGGGAATTCATTATACTTAAGGACGATGATTTGTCAATATTTTCTAAAACCTAGAAAGGAAGTCTAGTATGAACTCTATGATCCGCACACTTCGTAAAATCCCTCTGATCCACCAGATCGCCGTTGGTCTCATCATCGGCATCCTGATTGCCGTGTTCCTCCCCGGCGCCGTGCCCGTGGTGGGCATCTTCGGCGACCTGTTCGTCCGGGCCCTGAAAGGGGTGGCTCCCCTGCTGGTATTCATCCTGGTGATGAACGCCATGGTCCAGCGGAAAGAAGGGGGCGACACCCAGATGAAGCCCATCATCACCCTGTATGTGATCGGTACTTTCGCAGCTTCCATCGTGGGCGTGGTCCTGTCCTTCCTGTTCCCCCAGACCCTGATGCTCCAGCTGGGAAATGCCAAGGTGAATCCCCCCAGCGGCATTGCGGAAGTGGTCCACAACCTGGTGCTGAACATCGTGGACAATCCCCTGAATGCCATCCTGAACGCCAACTACATCGGCATCCTGGCCTGGGCGGTGATCATCGGCCTGGCTCTCCACAAGGCGGCCAGCCCGGAAACCAAGCATGTGCTGGAAGACCTGTCCGCCGGCATCACCAAAGTGGTCACCTGGGTGATCCATTTCGCTCCTCTGGGGATCATGGGCCTGGTGACCCAGTCCATCAGCGCCAGCGGCCTGTCCGCCCTGATTTCCTATTTCAGCCTGCTGGGCGTGCTGCTGGGTTCCTATTTCCTGGTGGCCCTGGTGATGAACCCCATCATCGTGTACCTGAACGTACGGAAGAACCCCTACCCCCTGGTGTGGGCCACCATCAGGGAAAGCGGCATCTACGCTTTCTTCACCCGTTCTTCCGCCGCCAACATCCCGGTGAACCTGACCCTGTGCAAACGGCTGGGGCTGAACCCGGATACCTACACCATCTCCATTCCCCTGGGGGCCACCATCAACATGGCCGGGGCCTCCATCACCATTTCGGTGCTGAGCCTGGCCGCCGCCCATACTCTGGGCGTGGCTGTTGACCTGCCCACGGCCCTGCTGCTGTGCATCGTTTCCACCGTAGGGGCCTGCGGGGCTTCCGGGGTGGCCGGGGGTTCCCTGCTGCTGATCCCCGTGGCCTGTGCCTCTTTCGGCATCAGCAATGACATCGCCATGCAGGTGGTGGGCGTTGGCTTCATCATCAGCATCATCGAAGACGCCTGTGAAACGGCCCTGAACAGCAGCAGCGACGTGCTGTTCACCGCCACCGCCGAATACGCCAGAAGAGCCCGGATGGGAACCCTGAAGGCAGAAGATATGGTACCGAAGGAATTGGAAGAAGACGAATAAAAAAGAGGTGTTGCACGTGTGAAAATCACACACGCGCAACACCTCTTTTTTCATTTCACCCTCACCGGTACCGGTTCCATCCCTTCTTCTTCTTCATACTGGGAATCGAACTTTTCATTCAGATAGTTGCTGTACAGGTAGGCCAGGACGGCACCGGAGATGTTGTGCCAGGCACTGAAGATGGCTCCGGGGACACCGGCCATGGGCATGGCGGCGAAATGGGCCTTGGCCAGGCCGGTGGCCAGACCGGAATTCTGCATCCCCACTTCGATGGACAGGGCCACCATCTGTTTCCAGCTCATGCCGCTGAGTTTGCCGATGGCAAAGCCCAGCAGATAGCCCAGCACGTTGTGGAGCATCACCACCAGGAGGATCAGTCCGGCGCTGTTCAGGATGGCGTTCCGGCTGGCTCCGATGATCCCGGCGATCAGGAAGCTGATCACCAGACTGGAAACGGCGGGCAGGTAATCCACCGCTTCTTTGGCGAATTTGGGGAAGAAGTTCTTCACCGCCAGGCCCACACCGATGGGCACGAACACGATCTGGAGGATGGAAACGAACATGCCCATGGGATCAAAGGCGATCTGCTTGCCCACCAGCAGCCAGGTCAGAAGCGGGGTCATGATGGGGCTCAGCACCGTGGAGCAGCTGGTCATGGTCACGGAAAAGGGCACATCCCCATGGCTCATGAAGGTGATCACGTTGGAGGACGTCCCGCCGGGGCAGGTGCCCACCAGCACCACCCCCACCGTCAGGGCTGGATCCAGATGGAAGGCCTTGGAGAGCAGAAAAGCCAGGAAGGGCATGACGAAATACTGGGCGCAGACCCCGAAGAAAATGTTCTTGGGCTGCTTCAGCACCAGGGCGAAATCGTGGAGGCTGGTGGTCATCCCCATGCCGAACATGATGATCCCCAGCATGACGCTGAGGATGGAGACCCCGCAGGCCTTCCCCAGCACCCAGGAAAAAGCATGGGGGGCGAAAAGCCCGATGCCCAGGAACACCACAGCGATGACGCCGAAATACTTGCCGATCAGTCCGCAAACTTTTTTCAAACTCATTTTCCTCATCCTTTCTTTTTCCGGAAACAAAAAAGCCCCGTCCCTTGAAAGGGACGGAGCCATCTCCGCGATACCACCCAATTTCCCGCAGGCCTTGCAGCCCACAGGCTCTCTCAACGTACCAACATACGCGTTTCCACTAACGGGGATCAGCCGTACGGACTTATTTTTGCTTCAGTCCGTCTCTTCCGGGAGGATTTTCCTTTCGGCCAGGCCGCCGGTTCACACCATCCACCGGCTCTCTGGAGGCACGCATCCAGAAAGTACTCTTTCCCATCATCAGATTTCCTTATGCAATTGAGTTGCTTCTCTTTGAAAAGCATGCCCTTATCTTACGAGGATAAGGGCATTTTGTCAAGAAAATTTTTGCTTTATAGGAAAAACTTTTTCAAGGGGCCGATTACTGTAACAAATATGGCAGAAACAACTTGGCCAGGCCCAGGAAAATGAAGAACCCGCATACATCGGTGAAAGTGGTGATGAAGATGCTGGAAGCCACGGCCGGGTCGTAGTTCATGGCTTTCAGGACCACCGGCACCAGGAACCCCACCAGGGCTGCGATCATCAGGTTGCAGATCATGGCCACCAGGATGATGAGCCCCAGGGCCAGATTGTGGTTCATCCACACGATCACTGCCCCGGCGATGATCCCGTTCACCAGGCCATTGATGAAGCCTACGGTGATGCCCCGGAGGATCCGGAGTCCGTTGCCGTGGAGTTTGATGTCCCCCAGGGCAATGCCCCGGACCACCACCGCCAGGGTCTGGGTGCCCGCGTTGCCCCCCATGCCGGCTACAATGGGCATGGCGGCGGCCAGGGCCACCACCTGGCTGATGGTGTCTTCAAACAAAGAAACCACCGAGGACGCCAAAAACGCCGTCACCAGGTTGATCAGCAGCCAGGGCAGCCGGAGCTTGACGCTTTCCAGCACCGTGCTGTCCACGTCTTCTTCCTTGCTGACACCGCCCATCTTCAACATGTCTTCGGTGTTTTCTTCTTCGATGACGTCGATGATGTCGTCAACGGTGATGATCCCCAGCATGCCCTTCCGCTTGTTCACCACCGGGATGGCATGGAGGTCGTATTTGGATACCAGCCGGGCCACGTCTTCCTGGTCCGCTTCCGGTTCCACGGAGATCACGTTGTCCTCCATGATGTCCTGGAGGGTGTCATAGTTCTTGGCCACCAGAAGTTCCCGGAGGGACACGGTGCCCACCAGCTGCTTTTTTTCATTGAGCACATAGAGGATGTTGATTTCTTCCGTCTTGGGGGCGATTTCCTTCACCTTTTCCAGGGCCTGGCTCACGGTAAGGGAGCTGCGCATGGAAATGTATTCTGTGGTCATGATCCCGCCGGCAGTGCTTTCCCCATAGCCCAGCAGGTTCCGGATCACTTCCTGGTCGCTGGATTTCATCAGCTTGACCAGCTCTTTCCGCCGGTTGGCGGGCATATCCCCCAGGATATCCACGATATCGTCCTTGGACATATGCTGGAAAATCCGGATGATCTTGTTCAGATCGAACAACTTCATGATCCGGACCTGGAGCTCGTCATCAGCCTGTTCGATGATCTCCGCCATCTGCTGGTCCGGCAGGATGGTGGCCAGGAACACGATGTCGCTGTCGCTGGCTTCTTCCAGGGCATAGGCCAGGTCGATGGGGTGGGAATCTTCCACCAGCTTCAGGACAGCCTCTTTATCTTTTCGGTTCAGAGCGGAAATCAGTTCGTTCTCTACCCGTTCTTCCAGTTCTTCCTGTTTTTCTTCTACAGAATGGTTCTCTTTCTGTTCATCCATGCTGAACACTCTCCCCTCATGGGTCCCCGTCCTCCCCGGGGCCTGTATGGTGGGAAAGGCCGACCTTCCCCGGTCAGCGTTCCCCCGCTTTTACTTCCGCGTCAGAGCCACGTCGTCCGACGAGAGCCATCCAACGGCACCGTCAAAGCGGATGCATAGATTGTAGACTTTGTTTTCCACCGCATTCCGGGTCTGGTTGATGGGCACGAAAATGGTGCCTTTGGGATAAAAGCCCAGGGTCAGGCTGTCTTTTCCCGGTTCGGCATAGAAAGGCACACCATTGCGGGTGGTCATCATGATGATCTTGGACTGCTGGAACCGTTCTTCCGTGGAAGCGGCATGAGCCGTACCGGTCAGGACCGGCAGGGCGCCCACCCCCACCAGGGAGCAGAAAGCCAGCGCCAGGGTGATTTTCTTGAACATGGGACACCTCGTTTCTCCAGGGGCTTACACCACCTGGAAGATATAGAATTTCAGATAATCAGTTTCCGGCACATTGTACAGGATCGGGTGATCCGGAGCCTGCTGCCGGGCTTCCACCTGCCGGAGGGAAACCGCCGCATCCCGGGCGGCCTCATGGAGCATTTCCACGAACAGTTCGCTTTTCATGAAATGGCTGCAGCTGCAGGTGGCCAGGTAGCCTCCCCGGGGCAGCAGCTTCATGGCCTTCAGGTTGATCTCCTTGTAGCCCCGGAAGGCGCTTTTCACCGTGTGGCTGCTTTTGGTAAAGGCCGGGGGATCCAGGATGATGAAATCGAAGGGATGCTGCTTTTTGTTTTCCAGATCCGTCAGGTATTCGAACACATTGGCTTCCACGGTCTGGATTTTGTCTTCCAGTCCGTTGAGGGCAAAGTTGTCCCGGGCCCGTTTCAGGGCTTCCCCGGAAATATCCACCGCCGTGACGCTGGCAGCGCCCCCTTTGGCCGCGTTCAGGGCAAAGGGACCGGTGTGGGTGAAGCAGTCCAGTACATGCTTGCCGGCACAGATCCGGGAAACCGCCAGCCGGTTGTATTTCTGGTCCAGGAAATAGCCGGTTTTCTGGCCGTTCACCACGTCCACCCGGTACCGGAGGCCGTTTTCCGTGATGATGGGCATGAGATCCTGTTCCGTCAGGGTGCTGCCGGGGATTTCCGCAATGCCCTGGCCTTCCGTGAGCCCTTCCAGTTCCCGGATCTTCACATCGTTCCGTTCGTAGATGCCTTTCACCTCTTCGCCCATGGCCCGGAGCTGCTCCAGGAGCTGGGTGAAAATCAGTTCCTTCCGCTGTTCCATGCCCAGGCTCAGCACCTGAGCCACCAGCACGTCCCCGAACCGGTCCACGGTGAGTCCCGGGAAGCCGTCAGCTTCCCCGAAGATCAGCCGGCAGTCTTTGAAATCCTCTCCGGGCATGACGGTTTTCCGGTAATCCAGGGCGTACTGGATCCGCCGTGCAAAGAAGGCTTCATCGAACCGGTCGTTGGCGTTCCGGGACAGGAGCCGCACCCGGATTTTGGAATGGTCGTTGTAGAAGCCGGTACCGATGTACTTGCCCTTCTTCTCGCTGACCACGTCCACCAGGTCCCCGTTTTCCACAGGACCGGCCACGTCCAGCACTTCGTCCCCGAACACCCAGGGGTGCCCGCCCCGGGCCATTTTTTCCCCTTTGCGGGTGATGGTCACTTTCGTATATTCACGCATACGCTTCCGCCCTCCCGGTTAATGTCGTATAGTTTATTGTACCATATGTAACGGGTGAAGGGAACGGGTTTTGGTATGCAAAAAAGGGACTGTGAAAAAATGAAGAATCATTTTTTCACAGCCCCTTTGGTCGCGGGTCGCCAGTCGCGGGCTTGTTAGCGGAGCCCGAATATCCTGTCGATCAGCCCCTGGATCCCGCTGGTGTCCTTTTTGGGAGCCGGACGGGGTTCCGGTGCCGGGGCCGGTTCCGCCTGTTTGGCCTGGGCCTTCCGGGTGTCTTCTCCCAGCTTCCCCACCTGCTTTTCCAGGCTGGCCAGGCTGTTTTTCAGATTGGTGTCATCGTACCGGGTGCCCACAATGTCCCGCTTCATGCTCCGGACTTCCTTTTCCAGCAGCAGCTGCTGGCTGTCCAGCCGCAGATACAGCCCGAAAGTGCACAGCAGGTTCCCGGCCAAAAGGGCCAGGACCATTTTCTGGAATCGTGTCATACCAGGACCTCCTGAAAAGATTTTCCCCATTGTAGCATAACGGAAGGCAAAAGGAAAGGCGCTGTGAAAAAATCATCCACAGCGCCTTTATTTCGCTTGCGTCAGCTGGCTTCCATCGGCTAGTGACTAGAGACTAGTGACTAGTGACGGGGTGTGAAAAAGCATTTTTTCACACCCCCCTTATCCGCCTCATTTCGGATAGTTGGAAGAAGTATTTTCTTTCAGCAGAACGTCGTGGGCCCCGCCTTCCACCAGGCTGGTGGCGGATACCAGGGTCAGTTTGGCCTTTTTCTGCAGTTCGGGGATGGTGAGAGCCCCGCAGTTGCACATGGTGGACCGCATCTTGGAGATGGTCAGGTTCACGTTGTCTTTCAGGCCGCCGGCGTAGGGCACGTAGGAATCCACCCCTTCTTCGAAGGAGAGTTTCTTGTCGCCGCCCAGGTCATACCGCTGCCAGTTCCGGGCACGGGCGGAACCTTCGCCCCAGTATTCCTTCATGTAGGTGCCGTTGATGTTCACCTTGTTGGTGGGGGATTCGTCGAACCGGGCGAAATACCGGCCCAGCATCAGGAAGTCGGCACCCATGGCCAGAGCCAGGGTCATGTGATAATCGTACACAATGCCGCCGTCGGAGCAGATGGGCACGTAGATGCCGGTTTCCTTGAAGTATTCGTCCCGTGCCTTGGCCACTTCGATGACTGCCGTAGCCTGGCCCCGGCCGATGCCTTTCTGTTCCCGGGTGATGCAGATGGAACCGCCGCCGATCCCGATCTTCACGAAGTCAGCGCCGCATTCTGCCAGGAACCGGAAGCCTTCGGCATCCACCACGTTGCCGGCCCCTACCTTGACGGAATCACCGTATTTGTCCCGGATCCATTTCAGGGTCCGTTTCTGCCATTCACTGTAGCCTTCGGAGGAGTCGATGCACAGTACGTCCGCACCCGCTTCCACCAGGGCCGGTACCCGCTGTTCGTAGTCACGGGTGTTGATGCCGGCACCTACCACGTGGCGTTTCTGGTTGTCCAGCAGTTCCAGGGGATACTGTTTATGGGTGGAGTAGTCTTTCCGGAACACCATGTACATCAGGTTGCCCTCTTTGTCGATAATGGGCAGGGTGTTCAGTTTGTGTTCCCAGATGATGTCATTGGCCTGTTTCAGGGTGATGTCGCTGCTGCCCACCACCATGTCGGAAACCGGGGTCATGAAATCCTTCACCTGGTCTTCCATGTTCATACGGCTGATCCGGTAGTCACGGCTGGTGACGATGCCTTCCAGATGACCGTTCTTGCTGCCGTCGCTGGTAACGGCCATGGTGCTGTGGCCGGTCTTTTCCTTCAGAGCCAGTACATCGGCCAGGGTGCTTTCCGGACGCAGGTTGGAGTCGCTGACCACGAACCCGGCCTTGAAGCTCTTGACCCGGGCCACCATGGCAGCTTCGCTTTCGATGGTCTGGGACCCGTAGATGAAGGAGATGCCCCCTTCACGGGACAGAGCGATGGCCATGTTGTCGTCGGATACGGACTGCATGATGGCGGAAACCAGGGGAATATTCAGGGTCAGAGCCGGTTCTTCACCTTTTTTGAATTTCACCAGCGGAGTCTTCAGACTCACATTTGCCGGGATGCATTCGCTGGAAGAATATCCAGGAACTAAAAGATACTCACTGAAAGTATGAGCAGGTTCATCATAGATAAAAGCCATTGTATATCCCCCTTTGAAATATTTTTCTCATTTTAGCACCAGTCTGTCACAAATGCAACAGGTTTTTCTGTTTTTTTCCAACAAAGTCTTTCCGTTACGGAAACAGACCGCAGAGGCTGGATAGGGACTGCGGTCTGTAACGGTTCTTATTTTGCCTTCAGCCGGCGCAGGGCTCTCCAGGCAATATCCTGGCGGTAATGGGCCCCGTCGAAATGGATCTTGTCCACGGCGTCATAGGCTTTCTGCTGGGCGGAAGGAATGTCATCAGCCACAGCGGTCACCCCCAGCACACGGCCCCCGTTGGTGAGGATCTTCCCGTCCTCTTCCCGGGTACCGGCGTGGAAAACCACCACATCGTCCATGGCATTGGCCGCTTTCAGGCCGGCGATGGGGATCCCCTTCTTGTAGGATGCCGGGTAGCCGCCGCTGGCCATGACCACGCATACGGCCGCCTTGTCGCTCCATTCCACCAGGTCAGGGGTCAGGGTGCCGTTGGCGCAGGCCACCATGATCTCTGCCAGGTCGCTTTTCAGCAGGGGCAGCACCACCTGGGTTTCCGGATCCCCGAACCGGGCGTTGAATTCCACCACTTTTACACTGTCCCCTTTGATCATAAGACCGGCATACAGGCAGCCGGAATAAGGCCGGCCTTCCTTGGCCAGGGCATCCACAATGGGGCGCAGCACTTCCTTCACGGTTTTTTCCTTCAGGGCATCGGTCATCACCGGAGCCGGGCAGTAGGCCCCCATGCCCCCGGTATTGGGCCCCTGGTCCCCGTCATTCACCCGTTTGTGGTCCTGGGCGGCCAGCATGGGCACAATGGTCTTCCCATCGGTGAAGGCCAGCAGGGACGCTTCTTCCCCTTCCATGAACTCTTCGATGACCACCCGGTTGCCGGCACTGCCGAACTTGTGGGCTCCCATCATTTCGTCCAGGGCTGCCAGGGCTTCATCCCTGGTCATGGCCACCACCACACCCTTGCCGGCAGCCAGGCCGTCCGCCTTGATCACGATGGGCGCGCCTTTTTCTTCCACAAAGGCCCTGGCATCCGCCAGGTTGTCGCACACCTTGAAGAAGGCCGTGGGCACCCCGTACTTTTCCATCAGTTCCTTGGAGAAAATCTTGGAGCCTTCGATTTCCGCCGCTTTGGCACTGGGCCCGAAAATGGTCAGACCCCGGGCTTTGAACACATCCACGATACCGGCCACCAGCGGGGCTTCCGGCCCCACCACCGTCAGGTCGATGGCGTGTTTTTCCGCCCAGTCCGCCAGACCGTCCAGGTCCGCAATATCCAGGTCCACACATTCCGCCAGGTCCTTCATGCCGGGATTCCCGGGAGCTGCGTAGAGTTTCGTCACCTTTTTGCTTTGGGCCAGCTTCCAGACCAGGGTATGTTCCCGGCCGCCGCCGCCAATTACCAGTACCTGCATGCTAAAGCCTCCCTTATTCTTCGCTTTCCAGCTGCTTCTTCAGATAGGCTGCAATGGCCGTATCGTATTCCGCCGTATGGGCAAAGGCTTCCTGGGCCAGCATCTTCCGGGTCTTCAGGTCGATGTCGCCTTTTTCCTTCAGCATGTGGATCAGGTCTTCATACCGGTCCGGATTGGTGATGATCACCACATCGTGGAAGTTCTTGGCAGAAGCCCGGACCATGGCCGGCCCGCCGATATCGATGTTCTCGATGGCTTCGGCTTCCGTAACATCCGGTTTGGCAATGGTCTGCTGGAAGGGATACAGGTTCACCACCACCAGGTCGATGGGCTGGATCCCGTTTTTCTTCATGTCTTCCATATGTTTGGGATTGCTGCGCACCGCCAGGATGCCCCCGTGGATCTTGGGGTTCAGGGTCTTCACCCGGCCGTCCATCATTTCCGGGGTCCCGGTCACGTCGCTCACATAGGTCACCGGCACGCCGGCTTCCTTCAGGACTTTCATGGTACCGCCGGTGGAAATGATTTCCACCCCGTTGTTGTTCAGGAAATAGCCCAGCTTCACAATGCCGGTCTTATCAGAAACGCTCAGTAATGCTCTGCGAATTTTCAACATGGATCGTTCTCCTTATTTCCGGATTTTCACTTTCCGGCCATTCACGGTCAGCCGGTCTTCCGCCCACAGCTTCACCACTTCCGGCAGGATGGTATGTTCCTGGACCAGGATCCGGGCAGCCAGGGTATCATGGGTATCTTCGTCCAGCACCGGCACGGCAGCCTGCATAATGATGGGCCCCGTATCCATCCCGGCATCCACAAAGTGGACGGTGCAGCCGGCGATCTTCACCCCGTAGTTCAGGGCCTGTCCCTGGGCGTCCAGCCCGGTAAAGGACGGCAGCAGGGCCGGATGGATGTTGATGATCCTGTGGTACCAGGAATTCACGAAATCCCCGCTGAGGATCCGCATGAACCCGGCCAGCACCACCAGTTCCACTCCCGCTTCCCGGAGAGTCTTGTCGATGGCCGCTTCAAAGGACGGCTTGTCCACATAGTCCTGGCGGGCAATGGCATAATGGGGGATGCCCATTTTTTCCGCCCGTTCCAGGGCATAGGCTTCCGGGCTGTCGCTGATCACCACGGCGATCTCGATGGGGAGGTTCTCTTTTTTGATCTTGTCGGCCACGGCCTGGAAATTGCTTCCCCGGCCGCTGACCAGCACCCCGATTTTCCGCTTAGTCACCGAAAACCCCGCCTTTCATGACGGTCTTCCTGTTCCCGGGCACCACCTGGCCCAGTTCGTAGAAGGTTTCCCCGTTTTCTTTCAGATGGGCCCGGACGGCGTCCGCTTCAGACGGATCCACCACCAGTACCATCCCCACACCCATATTGAAGGTCCGGTACATTTCCTTCACCGGCACATTGCCCCATTCCTGGAGCTTCTTGAACACGGCGGGCACTTCCCAGGCGTCTGCATGGACTTCCGCATCGCAGTCTTCCGGCAGGATCCGGGGAATGTTGTCGTAGAAGCCGCCCCCGGTGATGTGGACCATGCCGTGGAGGTCGAATTTTTTGATCATGGGCAGGATGGTCCTGGGATACAGCCGGGTGGGAGTCAGCAGCTCCTCACCCAGGGTCTTGCCGAATTCCGGGATGTAGGTATCCACGCTGAAGCCCTGGGCTTCGAAGCAGATCTTCCGGACCAGGGAGAACCCGTTGGAATGGACCCCGGTGGAAGGCAGGCCCAGCAGCACGTCTCCGGCCTTTACCTTCTCCCCGGTGATCATCTTGCTCCGTTCCACAACGCCCACGCTGAAGCCGGCGATGTCGTATTCGTCCTTGGCATAGAACCCGGCCATTTCAGCGGTTTCCCCGCCGATCAGAGCGCAGCCGCTTTCCTTGCAGGCATTGGCCACCCCTTTGACGATGTCGGCGATCTTCTGGGATTCCACCTTGGCGGTGGCGATGTAATCCAGGAAGAACAGAGGTTCCGCCCCCTGGACCAGGATATCATTGACGCACATGGCCACGGCGTCCTGGCCGATGGTGTCGTGCCGGTCCATCATGAAGGCGATCTTCAGCTTGGTGCCGACCCCGTCGGTACCGGAAACCAGCACCGGATCCTGGTATTTGTTCCCCAGGGCGAACAGGCCCCCGAAGCCCCCCAGATCCCCGATGACTTCCGGACGGTAGGTGGCCCGGACGCTGTCCTTCATCAGTTCCACAGCCTTGTTGCCGGCGTCGATGTCCACTCCTGCATCTGCGTATGTAATGACCTTTTTCTCGCTCACGCTGTTTCCTCCTTAGCAACCCAGTTCAAACTGTAATTTGGATCCTTTTTTCATTTCTTTATCTGCTCCATCCGGATAATGGGAGTTGAAGCAGGCATAGCACATGTCATCGGGCTTCAGCACGGACAGGCTGGCCCGGAGCCCTTCCATGGTGATGTAGTGCAGGCTGTCCGCCTTGATGTACTGGCGGATTTCCTCTTCGGTCTTGCTGGCGGCGATCAGTTCCTTCCGTTCGGAAGTGTCGATGCCGTAGAAGCAGGAATCCATCACAGGAGGAGAGCTGATGCACACATGGACGGCGGTGGCTCCCGCATCCCGGAGCAGCTGGACGATTTTCCCGCTGGTGGTGCCCCGGACGATGGAGTCGTCCACCATCACCACGGATTTGCCCGCCACCAGGCTCCGGTTGGCGTTCAGTTTCAGCCGCACCGCGTTGAGCCGCTGTTTCTGGGTGGGCTGGATGAAGGTCCGGCCGATGTATTTGTTCTTGGTGAGCCCTTCCACAAAGGGGATCCCCGCTTCCAGACCGTAGCCGATGGCGGCGGGAGTCCCGGAATCCGGGACGGAAATCACCACGTCCGCTTTGATGTCTTTGGTTTCCCGTGCCAGGATCCGGCCCATGTTCAGACGGGCCTGGTACACGCTTTCCCCGTCGATGATGCTGTCCGGACGGGCAAAATACACGTATTCGAAGATGCAGTGGGCACAGTGGTCCGGTTTGCAGGTGCTGTACATGATGCTTCTGGGTTCCGCTTCCTCGTCGTCGATGACGATCATTTCCCCGGGCTTCACATCCCGCACATAATGGGCCCCCACCAGATCCAGGGCGCAGGTTTCACTGGCCACCACCCATCCATGGTCCAGACGGCCCAGGCACAGGGGCCGGAACCCGTAGGGATCCCGGAAGGCGATCAGCTGGCTGTCGTTCATGATTAGGATGGCAAATGCCCCCTTGATGGTGTCGGCGGCTTCCGCCACCCGTTCCGGCAGGGTCTTCTTCCGGCTCCGGGCGATCAGGCTCAGCACCACTTCACTGTCGATGGTGGTCTGGAACACCACCCCGTCCGCAGCCAGTTCCTTCCGCAGTTCCGCCGCGTTGGTCAGGTTGCCGTTGTGGCTCATGGCCAGGTTGCCCCCGTCGTAGAACACCTTCAGGGGCTGTACATTGTAGGGCATGCTGGCGCCGGTGGTGGAATAGCGCACATGGCCGGCGGCGATGTAACCGTCCAGGCCCTTCAGGCCGTCTTTGAACACATCGTTCACCAGGCCCATGCCCTTTTTGATGTGCATGTGCCGGCCGTCAGTAACGGCAATGCCGGCGCTTTCCTGGCCTCTGTGCTGGAGGGCGAACAGCCCCCAGTAGGTGTTCAGTGCCACATCGTCTTTTTTGGAATAGATGCCGAAGACCCCGCATTCTTCATGGAGCTTGTCTTCTGCAAAAAAGTTGTCCCCCATAGTTCCTCCCGTTTCCTTATGCTTTGGCAGCGGCGGCTCTGGCAGCAGCCAGTTTTTCCCCTTTGGCCTTCACTTCTTCCTGCATCCTGGCTCTGAAATCCGCCAGTTTCTGCACCAGTTCCGGATGGGCACCGGCCAGGATCTCCACTGCGAAGATGGCGGCGTTCTTGGCTCCGTTGATGGCCATGGTGGCCACCGGGATGCCGGAAGGCATCTGGACGAAGCTCAGCAGGGAATCCATCCCGTTCAGGGGAGTAGCATTGATGGGAATGCCGATCACCGGCAGGGTGGTGTAGGCGGCAATGACCCCGCCCAGGTGGGCAGCGGCCCCGGCAGCGGCGATGATGGCTTCCACACCCCGGTCACGGGCACCGGCGGCGAATTCCTTTACCAGTTCCGGAGTCCGGTGGGCACTGGCCACCACCACTTCCACTTCCACGCCGAAATCCTTCAGGACCTTTTCCGCAGGTTCCAGCACCGGCCAGTCCGAATTGCTTCCCATGATAATTGCTACTTTCATTCGTGAGCACCTCCAATGAAAAAAGGCCCGTGATACCGCCTGCACAACGCTGTTCAAGTTTCTCAGAGCCAAACCACCACAATAATTTTATACTCTTATTCTATCAACGGACCGGGGGGATGTCAATGATTTATCGAACTTTTATAACATAAGTTACACTATCGTTCGAAATGGGCGGGAACTCTGCTCCAACCGTAGGGGCGCAGGCCCGGCGCCCCGCAAAACACATGGTCAACTGCTGATTTGGCGGGCCGCCCGGGCCTGGCGCCCCTACGGCATCGCAATGCTAAGATTGCCATGGCCCCCAACACGGACCACCGGCGCCGGTTGTGCAGCTCCCTGCGCAATATGGTATAATAGGAAACAAAGAGGTGATTCCCATGACACAGTCCATTTGGAAACGGTTTTTCCTGACCATCCTTACGGCGCTTTCCGTCTGCGGCTCGGCGCTGGCCGCCGGGGCCATCCCGGTGCCCAAGCCCGGACGGATCGGTTCCCCGTTGCCCCGTCCCACGGTTCCCATTGGAGGCTACCAGAACCACCGGCCCATCCCCACTCCCGTCTATACGCCCGTGACCCCTGCCCGGCCGGTGCAGCTGCCCCGGATCCCCCTGCGGCCCATTGTCCAGCCCATGACCAGATCCCTGGCTCCTACGGGAGAACAGCTGGGCGTTTACAAGCCCGATCTGACCCTGTTTTCCTGGGCCTCTCCCCGGGACATCGGGACGCCTGTGGGCCTTTCCCGGCTCCACGACCCATCCTGGTCCCTGGCCTGGTGGAAACCGGAATCCGCCATCACCCAGGCCGATGTGGCCCAGAGCCGGCTGGCGAAGCTGGTGGAAGAAGTGAAATGAATGAAAAGGCGCTGTGAAAAAATCATTCACAGCGCCTTAAATTTGCCAGCGTAAGCTGGCTTCCATCGGCTAGAGACTAGTGACTAGAGACTAGTGACGGGGATGTGAAAATCATTTTTTCACATCCCCTTTGATTGCGGGTCGCGACCCGTGACTGGCGGCCCACGACCGGGGTGTGAATTTTTTCACACCCCCTTTTCATTTCACCCACACAATGGTGGCGCCGAAGCCCCCTTCGTTCAGGGGGGCCATTTCTGTTTTCAGCACATTGGGGTGCTGGTCCAGGTATTCCAGGAGACCTTTCCGGAGCATGCCGGTGCCCTTCCCGTGGACCAGACGGAACCGGTCCATCCCGGCCAGCAGGGCGTCGTCGATGGCCTTGTCCACACAGGGGATGGCCTCATCCACGGTTTTGCCCCGGACATCGATCTGTACCGTGGCATCCTGGGCCTTCTTCACAAACAGGTTGTGGCCCTGGCTGGTACTCTTCTTCAGGGTCCGGTGGGTACTCCTGGGCTGGCTGGGAGCTTCCTTCAGCAGCAGGCAGTCCTTCAGCTTCAGGTTCATCTTCATGATCCCGATCCGCACCGTAACTTCCTTGCCGTTGAGGGCCACAATGGTGCCGCTCTGGCCGATCTTCTTCACGTACACCTTCTTGCCCACCGCCGCATTGCCGCTGGTGAGCCCCTGGCCTTCGGGCATGGGCTTCCCGTCAATGGAGAAGTTCTTGTTCAGCACCTTCCGGGACAGTTCCGCCAGCTGTTCCACCTTCCGGCTTTCCACCATGTCCTGGTTGGCCCGGAGTTCCTTCAGGATGGAGGTGGATTCCCGCCGGGCGTTCCGGTACAGTTCGTCCGCCTGTTCCCGGGCCTTCCGGAGGATGGCGTTCCGGCTCTTTTCCAGATCCTGTTTCTGCCGGGTCAGTTCGTTCTTCAGGTATTCCGCTTCCCGCTGGAGGGCGGAAATCTCGTCCTTCCGGCTTTCGTATTCCCGGCGCTCCCCTTCCAGGTTCTGGAGCACCCGTTCCATATTGCTGTGGCCTTCCCCGATGAAGGTCCTGGCCTCGTCCAGGATCCCCTGGGGCAGCCCCAGCCTCTTGCTGATGTAGAAGGCGTTGGAACTGCCGGGCACCCCCATGAGCAGCTTGTAGGTGGGCCGCAGGGTTTCCGGATCGAATTCCACGCTGGCGTTTTCCATGCCTTCATGCTCGTAGGCAAAGGTCTTCAGTTCGCTGTAGTGGGTGGTCATGATGGTGAGCACCTTCTTCTTGTACAGATACTCGATCATGGCCATGGCCAGGGCCGCCCCTTCGGTGGGGTCGGTGCCCACGCACACTTCATCCACCAGCACCAGGTCCCCTTCCCGGACTTCGTCCAGGATGGAGATCATGTTCTTCATGTGGCCGGAGAAGGTGGACAGGCTCTGTTCGATGCTCTGTTCATCCCCGATATCCGCATAGACGCCCCCGAACACCGGCAGGATGGCTTCTTTGGCCGGGACGAACATCCCCGCCTGGGCCATGAGGGCGAACACCCCCACGGTCTTTAAGGCCACGGTCTTGCCCCCGGTGTTGGGACCGGTGATCAAAAGGGTGGTGAAATCGTCTCCCAGGTTGATGTCCAGGGGCACCACCTTTTCCTGGTCCAGGAGAGGATGGCGTCCCTGGGTAATCCGCAGCCGCTGCTGGAGGATCATCATGGGCCGGCAGCAGTGGAGCTTCTGGGCCAGGGCCGCCTTGGCCCCGATCAGATCCACCTGGGCGGCGATGTCCAGGGAGCTGAGGATGTTTTCCGCCTCGCTGCCCACGTGGCCGGTGAGGGTCCGGAGGATCCGTTCCACTTCCGCCTGTTCCTCCAGCCGGTATTTCTTGATGTCGTTGTTCAGGTTCACCACCGCCATGGGTTCCACGAACAGGGTGGCCCCGCTGGCGCTCTGGTCATGGACCACCCCGGGGAAGTTCAGCCGGTATTCCTGTTTGATGGGGATCACGTACCGGTCTTCCCGCATGGTCACCAGGGCATCCTGGAAGTATTTCTGGTTGTTGGGGTCGTGGAGCAGGCTGTTCAGCTTGTCCTTCACCCGGTTCTTGGCTGCCAGGATCCCGGTGCGCAGGCCCTGGAGCTTCACGGAAGCATTGTCCTTGATGTTGCCCTTTTCATCCAGGGCGCTGGACAGCTGCTTGCTGAGCCGGGAGAAATCCCCCAGCTGGGGACCGTAATCCCGGAGGGCCGGAGCGTTTTCCGTATCTTCCAGCAGGAACTGCTTCAGATGACGGAGACCGTCGATGGTGTCCCCGATGGCCTTGAAGTCTTCCGGCTCCAGGATGCTCCCCACCTGGGTCCGTTTCACCAGGGGGCTGATGTCCGTCATGCCCCCCAGGGGCAGCCGTTTCCCTTCGTCCAGCAGCTGGACGGCTTCGGCGGTTTCCTCCTGGGCCAGTTTCACCTGCTCGAACCGGCTGGAGCTCACCAGATCCAGGGCCAGTTTCCGGCCCAGGGAGGTGCCGGCCTGGTCCGCCAGCAGGGTTTTCACTTTGTCGAATTCCAATGTATTGACAGCAAATTTCGCCATAGAATCTCCTTTATGTTGAAAAGCGGGCGGCCGGGCCTGTCGCCCCTACGGTACCGTGCACCCTTGTCCCACGGTCCATCGGGGGTGCCCGAAACCCGGCACACCGCCATAGAGTGCCTTCTCTTACAACACACCCCGGAAATAATGGCCCCGGGTGGTGTGGGGACGGTTTTCTTCCACTTTGGTATCCCCGTCCAGTACACCCCGGTACAGGGCAGTCAGTTCGCCCAGCTCTTCAGCCGTATAATCCCGTCCGTCGATCCGCAGCCGGGCAATGCCGGTCTTTTCCATTTCCGGCACATTGGCCAGCATGGAAAGCGGATGTCCGTTGAGCACGTGCATCCGGCCGAACTGGTCCTGCTTCAGGGGGAACTTTTCCTTCTTCCGGTCTTCCAGGAAGCCCTGTTCCCTGCAGTGATAGCTGCAGGAGCCTTTGTCCAGGTTCCCCAGGAAGCTGCCTTCCACGCAGTATTCGCTGACCATCATCTCCAGGGCCCCTTCTGCCAGGCATTCAATGGGCAGGGGGCTCTTTTTCACCAGGCCCGCCACCTGCTGGAGGGTCAGTTCCGGGGACAGGGTGATGCCGGAAAAGCCCTGTTCCTGCCAGAACAGGATGCTCTGGCTGTTGAAGGCGTTCATATCGTAATCCAGCCACAGGGGCAGCCCCAGATCCCGGGCCATTTCCACCAGCCCGTTGTTGGCGATCAGGAACCCGTCCGGCTGGAGGGCCGCCCACTGGCTGAGGGCATTCCGGAAGTATTTCAGCTGGCCTTCGCTGACGATCCGGCTGGTGGCGGCCATCCACTGTTTGCCCCGGGCCCGGACCCAGCCGCTGATGGTCCGGTAGTCTTCCAGGGTCAGAAGGGGCAGGCTGTAGCTGTCGCCCCCCACCAGCAGCACATCCGCCCCGGCATCCAGGGCCACCTTGGCCTTGTCCAGGGTATCCACCAGCACGCTGAGCTGGCTGTGCTTCCGGGTGCCGTGGTTTTCCCGCTGCCGGAGCACTTCCCGGTGCCACACGGCCTTTTTCCGGGGCGGCAGGAAGGCGTCCAGCCGTTTTTGGGTCAGTTCCTCCACCGCAGCCCGCCGGGCTTCGTTGATTTCGCTCATGGGCACCATCACCCCTTCATCCAGGTGGCAGATCAGTTCTCCCAGGGCAAATTCCGTGGTCCCCAGCCGGTCCAGCTGTTTCCGGACGGCGGCTTCATCCAAAGCGTGCTTCCGGGCCTTTTCCACAATGAACCCGGTGTGGGCAGTGCCGGTGTTCCCCTCTTCATCCGTGACGGTGACTTCCATGGGCTGGCCCAGACGGGCGGTGACTTCCGCATACAGGGGAATCCGTTTCTTGTGGTCTTCCCCGAAATACTGGGCGGCGTACTGCATCAGCTCATTGTCATAGGTCCGGAACACCCGGTCGTTGAGCCGGATGCCCCGGGGCACCGGAATGGTGACACTGCTGCCGGAGCGGGCCACCGGCACCGGTTTGCCGTTGACGGTCATGTGATCCACGGAGGTGCCCACCCGGCCCCCTACGCTGACCCAGAATTCCAGTCCGTCGCCCAGGTGCAGGTCCCGGTCCAGTTTCAGGGTACCGGCGGTATGATCCCTGCTCAGGCTCTGGACCCGGCCCAGGAGCACCCCCCGGTTGTTGGGCCGCCGGTCGCTCATCATGGTCCGGCCCGGTTTTTTCACCATATAGGCGGTGGTAAAATCCCGGTTGAAGATCTGTTCGATGTTGTCCCGGTCTTCCTGGGGCACTTCATAATGACCGGCCAGATAGCTGTCGATGGCCCGGCGGTAAATGTCCGTCACCACCGCCACATATTCCGGCCGCTTCATCCGCCCTTCGATCTTGAAGGAACGGATGCCGGTCTCAATCAGCTGGGGCAGCACATCCAGGGTGTTCAGGTCCTTGGGAGACAGCAGGTAATGGCCTGCATCCACCTTGGCCAGCATGTCCTTCCCCTCTTTGTTCACCAGGGTGTAAGGCAGCCGGCAGGGCTGGGCACACCGGCCCCGGTTGCCGCTGCGGCCCCCGATCAGGCTGCTCATCAGGCACTGGCCGCTGTAGCACACGCACAGAGCCCCGTGCATGAACCCTTCGATTTTGCCGGGAGTGGTGCTGCACACGGTCTTCAGGTCCTTCAGGGTGGTTTCCCGGGCCATCACCGCCTGTTCCATGCCGTTGTGATAGGTAAACACCGCGCCGGCGGAATTGGTCACCGTCATCTGGGTGCTGGCGTGGAGAGGCAGTTCCGGGGCCACCTGCCGGGCCACCCGGATCACCCCCAGGTCCTGGACGATGATCCCGTCCACCCCGATATTGCTCAAAAAGCACAGGTATTCCCCCAGGTCGGGCATTTCCGCGTCATCCACCAGGGTGTTCACCGTTACATAGACCCGTACCCGGTGGAGATGGGCAAAGCGGATAGCCCGGGTCATTTCCTCCGGCCCGAAGTTTTCCGCATAGGCCCGGGCTCCAAAATGGCTTCCTCCCAGGTACACCGCATCGGCGCCGGCGAAGACAGCCGCTTCCAAAGCTTCCCAGGTGCCCGCCGGGGACAGCAGTTCGATATCGTTTCTTTCCATTCTGACTCCTTTATGATCCAGCAGGGGCAGGCCCCTTTTTACGTTCAATCCGTGACTTTATATTTTACCATATTCCCGCCCTGCTGGCCAGATTTCCTCTGAGATAAAATCCTGGGCTTTTTCCTTTCAAACCAGTTGTATTTTAAAGTATTTGTATTATACTTATGGATATCAAAAATATGAATCTGCGCCACCCCATCAGAAAAGAGGTATTACCCATGCCCGTCACCATGCTTCCTGCGCCGGGTCCATCAGAAGACAGGACGGCGGTTCCGGCACTCCGCCAGTACATCCAAACCCATATTGACGAAGCCCTTGAAAAAGGCTGGATCCGGCTGTACTACCAGCCCGTGGTCCGGGCGCTTTCCCGAACCCTTGCCGGCTACGAAGCCCTGGCCCGGTGGCAGGACCCGGTCCGCGGGCTGATTTCCCCGGCCGCGTTCATCCCGGCCCTGGAAGAAATCCATGCCATCCACAAACTGGATCTGTATATGGTGGACCAGATCTGCTCCCTGTACGGACCCCGGAATGATCTGGGGTTTCCCACCGTCCCCATTTCCTTCAACCTGTCCCGGCTGGATTTCTTCGATTGTGACATCCATGCGGAAATCAGCCGCCGGGTGGACCGGGCCGGTATCCCCCATGGGAACCTGGCCATCGAGATCACCGAAAGCGTCTTTGTCCAGGATATAAGCGTCATCGCCCCCATCCTGGACCAGTTCCGCCAGGACGGCTACAGCCTGTGGATGGACGATTTCGGCAGCGGCTACTCCTCCCTGAACGTGCTGAATGATTATGCCTTCGACACCATCAAACTGGATATGGAATTCCTCCGCCGGTTCACGGACCGGGCCAAGGTCATTGTGGAATCCGTGATCCGTATAGCCAAGGACCTCAACATCCAGACCCTGGCTGAAGGAGTGGAAACCGAAGCCCAGGCGAAATTTCTCCGCAGCATCGGCTGCAGCCTGCTCCAGGGCTTTCTGTTCAGCAAACCTTTTGAAATGACCCGGGAAAAAGTGGTGCAGAAAGACCTGGGACTGATCCACGAAACTCCGGAAGTCCGGAAGTACTTTGACCGGGCTGCCCAGGTGGACCTTTTGACTGATACACCCCTGGCCCTGGTGGAATTCCGGCAGAACACGGCGAAAGAACACAATTTCCGGTTCCTGTTCGCCAATGACGGCTACCGGAAATCCCTGGCCTCCATGGGACTGACCACGGTGCAAAAGACAGAAAATGCCCTGAACAGTACGGAAACCGGTCTGTGGGAAAAACTTTCTTCCTGCATCATCCAGAACATCCGGAACGGCGGCCGCCGGGAAGCCACCACCTTCCAGGAAGGGAATCAGTTCATGTGGCTCCAGGTGGAAGTGATCGCCCGGCACGAGAACTGCTGGCTGCTGAAATGCTGTTTCCAGAACATCACCACCTCCATGGACATGCTCCAGGAAGCCAAGCTGAAAGGGCTCCGGGACAAAATCTACCAGCTGTACAACACCGTGACCCTGCTGGACCGGGACAGAGGAACCGCCCAGCTTCTGACCTTCTGGTGCCGGGACGCCAAGCTCCAGCCTGGACGGATCTACAATGCCTTTGAAACCTGGCACGCCTATACGGAGGGATACATCCACCCGGACGACCGGCAGCGGTTCATGGAATTCAGCAGCGTCCAGAATCTGGAAAGCCGGGCAGATCCGGCAAACCACACGGCCGCCGACTATTTCCGGTCCCGGATGCCCAACGGAAAATACATGTGGAATTTCCATGCCATGATCATCCTGCCGCCCCAGTACGGCCACAAATATCTCCATGTGGCCCGGATCTGCCGGTACGCCGATTCCCTGATCGCCCGCCAGCTGATCCAGGCCTATGAGGAGTATTTTGGGAAATGACAAGGGGGCTGCTGCATGGGCAGCAGCCCCTTGTCAACTGTCAGCTGTCAAATTCAGTTCATTTCACCTTAAACCGAAACACCCGTTCCCTCAGGGGGACGGCCATTTTTTTTGTGTAAACGGCTTTGATCTGGTAGTCACCGGGCTGGCTGAACCCGGCGAACAGGATGGTGACCCCGGGAGATCCGGCCTGGCCGGTGGGATTCAGCAGCGGCAGGGTGAAAGAATGGCCCAGGTTCACGAATCCCGGCTGGCTGCTCTGGTCCACCAGTACCCACTGGTTGCCGCTGGTGGGGTTGGCTTCCATGTACAGAGCCACCAGTTCCCCGGCCTTCAGGTCCAGGGTCATGTCTTCCGCACTGCTGTCCAGTTTGTAGCTGGTGAGCAGCCGGGCCCCTTCCGCCACGTTGATGGCCTTCAGCAGTTTCGTATAAGGGATGGTGGTATCCAGGGGCCCTCCCGGCTGGGACGCCATCCGGACCCCGTCTTCGGCAAACACGTAGTTTTTCCCCTGGAGGTACTGGGCGTACTCCGCCGCATTGGTGTACAAAAGATCCTTGTCCTCCAGCACCTTGCCTCCGGTCACGTCCAGGTTCATGCCGGCATACACCGTCCGGTCCCCTTCCGCCTTCAGGATGATACTGAACAGGGTGGGACGGTTCATGGTCACCTCATAGGAGAGCACCGCCTTGCCCCCGGCCTCCCGGCCCAGGGCGTTGGCCTTTTCCTTGATCAGGTGGTTCAGGTTGGCCTGGAGATTGGCTTCCTTCAGCCCGTCCACAAAGGGGACCTGGCCGGATGCCTTCCCGTCAGAATAGTCCTGGCGCAGCAGGGTGGTATGGCCAAAGGCAAACGCGGACAGAGGCAGGGCCAGGGAAAGTCCCAGGGCCAGGGCTGCCGCAGATTTTTTCAGATGCATCATGGATTCCTCCTTCTTAAGCTTCCCTTCTATTCTACACGATAAACCGGGAAAGAAAGATGAAATTTGTGAAAAGTTGCAAGAGGAGGCTGGCGTCCCATCGTTCGTCGTTCGTCGTTCATCGTTGTAAATGCCAGATGGGGGGATTTTGGCTGGGGCATAGTACCCGTCCCCCCCGACTCCCTCCAGGCGCTGGGTTATACGTCAGCCCTACCAGACGTCTTATCCCCCAATCCCCATCTCCCTCATCAACGCACGCTGGAGCACATTGGAAAAGTTGATGTTTTTCTTTTGGGCCAGGGTATCCAGCCACCGGGGAATGGACAGGGTCTTTTTTACGGCCCTTGTGTCATTCCGTTTGCGGTATGCCAGGGTATCCACCTGGATCAGGGTCAGGCAGGAAGAAGGGGGAACCTTGATGGATTCAAGGCTGGGCGGTGCAGGGATTTTCTCCCCTGCGTCTTCGGCTTCCACCATCCGCAGGTTCAGCACATCTTCTGCCATTTCCAGGGCCTCTTCCATGGTTGCCCCAAAAGTGTAGCAGGCATCCATTCCGGGAAAATCAACACTGTAACAGCCAGCCGGAAACCCTTCTTCCGGAGGCTGGTGGGTCACAATCGCGGGATACCATTTTTTCATGGGAACCTCCTGTTTTCACTCACTGTCGATACCGGCATCTTTCAGGATCCGCAGGGCTGTCCCTGCGGGGATTTCCCTGGCATGCCGGCTGACCGGGATCTTTTTGCCGGTCAATGGACTGTAATAAAGGCTGTGTCTTCCTCCCTCCCGGAGCAAAAACACGCCATGCCGTTTTAAGATTTTCAACAGTTCTGCCGTTCGCACGTGTTCACCTCTTTTATTTTATCACGTAATCATACGTATGTAAATTGTCATTGCCGGTCAAAAAAGCGGGGAGCGGGCGAACCGGCCCTTCGGGCCTGTCAGAAGTCAGAGGTCAGCATAGTCGTGACAAGCAGACTGGCCGCAGCTTCTGCCGGGCCGCCCGGCGTGCGGCCCCTACGGCCCCCCAATGGATCTTCCGGTTCTGCCGCTTCTCTTCACTCTGCATGGGTCCAGATGCACGAGAGCAGCGGATTTTAGCTGGGGCATAGTAGCCACTCCCTCCAGGCGCACGAGATGGGTCCAGATGCGCGAAAGCGGAAAATTTGGTTCATGGCATAGTACATGGACGTACATGCCGCGGACCAAATTTTCCGCTGACAAAGCAGATGGGCCCATCTCGTGCGCCTGGGTTATGCGTTAGCCTTCGTGCAGAATACACCCATCACACTCTCATCCTTTTCAAACTCCGCCCCCTCCTGGATCACTACCGGGCCCCGGCAGGCCAGGATCCCTTTGACCTTGGCCCCTTTTTCCAGGGTCAGGGTGCCGGTGGCACAGAGGTAGACTTTGTCCAACCGGGCACCGGAGTGGACGGTGATGTCCCCGTTGGCCAGAAAGCGGAAATCCCCCTGGCACCGGAAACCCTGGCGGAACCGGATGCTTCCCCGGTTGACCAGGATGCCGCTGCCCTGGAGCAGGGCGGTCTTTCCGTTTTTTTCCGGCCACTGGAGGGTTTCCCGGCCGTAACAGAACACCCCTTCCAGGGGGACTTCCATCCGCCGGGTGTCCGGCAGGGACTGGGTACGGCACCGGCCGAACAGGGACCAGTCCACCCACAGTTTCCCCTGCTTCCGTCCTTCTGCCCAGATGCCGGTTTCCGGGAAGGTTTCTCCCTTTTCCGTTCCGGGCATGGTGATTTCATACCGGCTGGCGGCCATCAGCTCTTCTCCGGTATCCCGATGGAGCCGGATCCGCTCTTCCCGGATGGGCCCGTCGGCCAGACCGGTCAGGGAACCGTATACCCCGGGCCGGTCTTTCCGGAACACCACCGGTTCCAGGGCCCGGTGTTCTCCCGGAACCAGCAGGGGCTCTCCTTCCCTTACCCGGCACAGACTCCGGAAGAGATAGGCAGCCTGCCGGGCTTCCTCCTTCAGCTGCCAGCTGTACAGAGCCTGGCGGGTCACCCCCAGCAGTCCGGCGGTGACAGTGGTCAGCAGCCCCAGTCCCACCAGCACCGCCAGGCTCACCATCCCCGGACGCCTTTTAGCGGCCATACCGGAACACCTCCTTCCACACTTTCCGGGCCCCGGTCTTCCGGTCCACCAGGGTCAGTTCCCAGGCCAGCCGGCCGGGCTCCAGGATGCTGGCCCGGAACCCTTCCGCCCGCACATGCTCGGGAGTCAGGGGCAGGCTCACCGGGTTCTGCTTCCTGGGGCGCCACACCTTGGTGTACAGGGTGGGCCAGGGCCGTTTCCCGGTGGTCATCACGAACCAGGACACCCAGGCGGCATCCGGCCGTCCGTACAGCCGGACTTCGGTCCCGTGGTCCCCCTGGAACACCCGGACCTGGTCTCCTTCGAACAGGAACCGGCTTTCCAGACGGGCCTGGAGGTCCTGTTCCAGTCGGTCCAGTTCTCCCTGGGTCCATATCGTCTCCAGAGCCCGGACCGCCGGGGGCAGCCCGGTGAGCAGCCGGGCCAGCACCAGGGTCACCAGTACCAGGGCCCCCAGTCCTTCCCCCAGGATGCTCCCCCTACTCTTTCTCATACCGGGCAAAGTGCAGGGCGGGTTTCCCGGGCCTGTGGAGAGAGAGGGTCCGGAGCACCGTGCCGGGGAGCTGGGGCACCGGAGTCCAGGTAAGGGTCCGTTCCCCGGTTTCTCCCCAGGGCAGCCCCTCCTCTTCCAGCAGGGCCGTCCCTTCCCGGCTGACCGTTTCCAGGTTCCGCTGGAGCCGGATCATCCGTACCCCCGTCCGGAGGCCCAGCATAAGGGTCAGGGCACCGGCCGCCAGAAGGAAACAGGCCAGCACCCCGTCCAGCAGCAGGAAGCCTCCCTGCCGCTTACCGGGCCCCATGGTATTCCATCCGTCCCACAAAGGGGGAAAAGGTCACCAGCTGATACCGTTCGGGGTGATCCCCCTGGTACACCGCCAGGGTAAAGGCTTCTTCCCCATTCCCTGAGGGGGCAAAGCCGCCTTCCTGGGTCCGGATCCGGCAGCCTCCCAGGCCCAGGGCGGGAAAATCCAGGACGGTTTTCTGCCGGGTGCCGTAAAAGCCGGACACCCGCTTCCCGTCCGGGGCCGTGTTGAACCGCACATGGTTCTGGTGCAGGTACTGGGCCCGCTGCTGAAGGGCGGAAAAGGTGCTGCCGGCGGCCCGGGCCCCCAGCTGCACCTGGAGTCTCCCGGCCAGGGCCTGCCAGCGGATTTCCAGGGGCACCAGGGCCAGGGTCAGCCCCAGGCAAATCCCCAGGGTCCCCAGGAGTTCGGCCATGAGGCAGCCGGGCTGCCGCCGGTACAGGGCCTTCATGCCTTCCCCTCCCCGGCTGTTTTCTTTTCTCCCAGGGTATCGCTGGCCACCTTTTCCCCGCTGCTCAGGGTGGCGGTGAACACACAGTCCCCGTCCTTCTGTTCCAGGGTGATCCGGCTGTAATCCCGGTTGGGCACGTATTTTTTCTCCACCAGGCTCTGGATGTCCCGGGGTTTCTCCGCCATTTCCAGTTCGTACAGCTGGGCACCGCTCTGGAGCAGGGCCAGGTCGGAAATCAGCTGGCTGTCTTTGGACCGGTCCATGGCACTGCGGATGGAAGGCAGCAGGAAGGCGGCCAGGCCCCCGATGATGGCCAGGACGGCGATCAGTTCAATCAGGGTGAATCCGGGTTCTTTTCTCCGCCGGGATATTTTTGCAGTTTGGTTCATGACAGTTCTCCTTTCATCATTCAAAAACAGGCAGAGGCAGACAAAAAATCAGGGAAGCAGGGGCAGACCCTGGAGCAGGGCAAAGAGCGGGGACAGGAGCCCCGCCAGCATACCGGCACAGCCCAGGGCCAGGACCAGCAGCAGAACCGGTTCCAGCAGGGTCCGGAGCTGTTTCAGCCGGACCTGGAAATCCTGGTCCAGCAGCCGGGCCGCTTCCGAAAGCAGGGCCGGCAGATGGCCGCTGGCTTCCCCCAGGGCTGCGAACTCCACCGTAAGGGGGCTCAGCAGCAGGGTCTGGTTCCGGGCGGCCGCGGTCAGGGAAGCCCCCGCCACCACCGCCCATTCCAACTGCCGGGCGCAGCGGCGGAAGGGCCCCGGGGGCAGGATCTCTCCCGCCTGGGGCAGGGCCCGGTCCAGGGGCAGGCCGCCCTGGAGCAGCAGGGACAGGAGCCCCAGGAAGCGGATTTCCCAGAAGGTCCGGACCAGGGGTTTCACCAGGGGCAGCCGGGCCATCCACTTCTCCCGGCTTTTCCACAGCTGCCGGAAGCCCAGGATTCCCAGGGCCAGGGCCCCTCCCAGCAGCCAGGGCCGGTCCCGGATCTGGATCACCAGGGCCAGCAGCAGCCGGAACCCGGCCGGAGGCACCAGCCCCAGGGTCCCGTACAGGTCCCCCAAAAGGGGCAGAGCCAGCCAGCAGAACACCCCGCCCAGTACCAGGGCCAGGGTCAGCACCAGGGCTGGATAGAGACAGGCCTGAAGGACGGTTTTCTGATTCTCCCGTTTTTTCTGATAAAAGTTCGCCAGATGCCGGAACACCAGGGGCAGCTGGCCGCTGGCTTCCCCGGCGGCGGCCAGAGGTGCCGCCAGATTCCCCGCCTGCCGTTCCTGCTGCCGGAGGGCCTGGGAGAGGGAAAAGCCCCGGCCCAGGCTCCGGGCAAGGCTCCGGCACAGTTTCTTCACCGCCGGACCGCTGTGGCCTTCCAGGGCTCCCAGCGCCCGGAGGATGGGCAGGCCGCCCTGGAGCAGCAGCCCCAGCCGCCGGAAGAAAGTCTCCCGTTCCAGGTCCGTCAGGGACCGTTCCTTTTGCAGAATGGATTCCATTGAATCACCTCCTTTCCCCATTTTCATTCCGGAAGGAGGGAGCAAATTCCTTCCCAAGTGGAAAAAGAAGGTCATTATTGGGCATTTTACCGGCATGAATGGGAAAGGGGGTGTGAAAAATAACTTTCACACCCCCCGTCAACGGTCAGCTGACAAAAAAAATGCTGCATATGTGGATTCCACACATGCAGCATTTTTTATTTCCCTTTATCCAGCATATTCTGGATTTCCTGCATGAAGCTGTTCACGTCGGCGAACTGGCGGTACACGGAGGCGAACCGCACGTAGGCGATCTGGTCAATCTTTTCCAGATGGGCCATGACCACTTCTCCGATTTTCGTGGATTTCACTTCATTTTCCCCGGACGCCCGGATCTCGTTTTCGATCTGGGCCGTCAGGGACTGGATCTGCTCGTAGGTAAAGGGCCGTTTCTCAAAGGCCCGGAGCAGTCCGGCCAGGATTTTCTTGCTGTCGAACATTTCCCGCCGGCCATCCCGCTTGATGACCAGGAGAGGGATCTGTTCATATTTTTCGTAAGTCGTGAAACGCCGTCCGCAGCGGGGACATTCTCTTCGCCGTCGGATGGACGCCCCCTCTTCAACGGAACGGGAATCAATGACACGGCTGTCTTCGCAGCCACAGAATGGGCATTTCATAACCTACACCCCCTGTTCCTTATTTGTTGCGGATCCAGGGCGGAATCTCCGAAGTGGGAGAAGTGAAGCTGCTTACCTTGGAACCGGCAGCTTCTTCAGCAGCCTTGGTGATGCGGCTGGTGGAAGTCTGGGGTTTCACAAAGGAAGCAGGTTTCGGAGCGTTGCCGGCGGAAGGTTTCCCTTCTTCGATGCCGGTGGCGATCACGGTGACGCGGATTTCGTCTTCCATGTTTTCGTCGATGTTGGCCCCGAAGATGATGATGGCGTCAGGATCCACCACATCGGTGATGATCTTGCTGGCTTCGTTCACATCCATCAGGCTCAGGTTGGGGCCGCCGGTGATGTTCAGCAGCACGCCCTTGGCGCCTTCGATGGTGGAATCCAGCAGCGGGCTCTTCACGGCGTTTTCAGCCGCGGCAGCAGCGCCTTCGTCCCCTTTGGCGGTGCCGATGCCCATCATGGCGGAACCGGCGTTGGTCATAACGGCCTTCACGTCGTTGAAGTCCACGTTGATCAGGCCGGGAACGCTGATCAGGTCAGAGATGCCCTGTACGCCCTGGCGCAGCACATCATCGGCCAGTTTGAAGGCATCCTTCATGGAAGTCCGTTTATCCACAACCTGGAGCAGACGGTCGTTGGGGATGGTGATCAGGGCATCCACCTTGGCTTTCAGGTTGGCAATCCCCTGTTCAGCCACGTTGAAACGGCGGCGTCCTTCAAAGGAGAAGGGCTTGGTCACAACGCCAACGGTGAGAGCTCCGGCCTGTTTGGCCATTTCCGCCACCACATGGGCTGCACCGGTACCGGTACCGCCGCCCATGCCTGCGGTGATGAAGACCATGTCAGCACCTTTCACGCATTCTGCCAGTACATCTTTGGATTCTTCTGCAGATTTTTCCCCTACTTCCGGGTTGGCCCCTGCACCCAGGCCTCTGGTTTCGTCCTCACCGATCTGGATCTTGGTGGGGGCGCTGGATTTTTTCAGCTGCTGCGCATCGCAGTTTACAGCGACGAATTCAACACCCTGCAGTCCGGCTTCGATCATGCGGTCCACGGCGTTGTTGCCGCCGCCGCCCACACCGATGACCTTGATTTTTTCCAGGGGCTGATCCATCGTATCTTTGTCTGCCTCAAACATGTTTCATGGTCCTCCTCATCTATTTGTGTGATAAGATACTTGTTTCTTCGTACACTATATCTAGTATACCATTTAACAGATAATATTTCATCCCCATTTTGGGGAAAATTTTAACGGTCTGAAAGAAGAACGTTCAGAGGAATCTGCCCGGCAGATTCCCTCCTTCGGCCAGTGACCAGTGACCATTGACCATTGACGGCCACGAAGCGGCCTTTCAGCTTCCCATCAGCAGCCGCCGGATGATGGCGATGTTGTTGAAGATCCGCAGGCCGAAGGCGATCATGGCCACATAGTACAGGTCCATCCCCAGCCGGTACCCGAAATAGCACAGGAACACGGCGAAGATCCCGTTGGCAAAGAAGCCGCTGAGGAAGATCTTCAGGTCGAAATGCCGTTCCAGGGAGGACCGGAACCCTCCGAAGGCCGCATCCAGACAGCCCATGAAGGCCACGGCCACCAGTTTGCTGTACATGGGCGGCACCACAGGGAACCAGGCTCCCAGGGCGATGCCGGCCCCCAGTCCCAACAGGGCGTAGATCATTGGACTCCCCCCTCTTCCGGCTTGGCATATTCAAAATGGCGGGTCCCCTTGTAGGCGGGAATCTCCACCTTGTCCATCCGCTTCACATCCACAGTGATCCCCCAGAACTTCAGGGTCTCCACCACTCCCCCCCGGAGCCGCAGGGCGCTTTCCAGGGTCTTGGGATCCCCGATGGCCCGGATCTCATAAGGCGGGGTGAACCGGGTGTTGTTCACCGAAACGGTGGGCCCGGCACAGCGCACTTCCGACACATCCAGCAGCCGTTCCTTGTTGATGGCCAGGGCTTCTGCCCCGGCAGCCCTCAGTTCATTCAGCAGCCGCAGCAGATCGTCATCGTGGATCACGTACAGGTTGGGATTCTCCCCGGCTTTGGGGGTCACCTGGCTGTCGTTCACCGTCACCACCACACCGGGTCCCCGGAGGGCCACCTCTCCGGCCTTGATCTTCAGGTCGTTGAGCACCTTCCGGTCCCCGCCGGTTCCCTGGGTCTCCAGTTCTTCCAGCTGTTGGGCCAGCTCCTTGTTCTCTTTTTCCGCATTTTTCAGTTTTTCCGCCAGGTCTTCCGCCCGCTGCTGGTTCACGGACTGCTTGGCGTGTTCCGCACTGCGGAACTGGGTGGAAACCATGGTGCCTATGATCAGGCAGACCAGGAACAGGAAAAACTTCTCTCTATGGGTCCGAAAGACCATGCCATCCTCCCCTTACAGTTTGATATACGGTTTTTCGTAGGTCAGGTCGATATACTGGGCTTTGATTTTCTTGGCTTCCAGCTCCTGGCAGATGGCCTTGAAGGTCTTCAGCTTGCTGTCCGCATTCTCATAGGTGCCCAGGATCACCGGGATCCCGTTGTGGAGATAGATCTTCAGGCTTTTCTGGTCATCCACATGGATCTCCATGATCCGTTCCTTCAGGTCCGGGTCCAGTTTCCCGAGAAAGCCCAGGATGCCCTGGATTTCCTCATCCTCCGTCACACCCCCCAGCTCTCCCTGGGCAATGTGCCAGCCGGACACAAAAGGCGCGTCCCCGCCGGTGATCCCGTCAGCCAGGCCGATGATGTGGCCGGTGGGGTCCAGTTTGGCGTACCGGGTCCCTTCCATGGCCACATACAGGGCCGGCTGCCGGTCGGTGATCACCACTTTCAGGATGTTGGGCCAGCCCAGGGCCAGTTCCGCCTTTTCCACCCGGTAATCGCTGCGCAGGCTGTCCAGCAGCTTTTTCCGGTTGAGGTTGAAAATGTTCAGGGGTTCTGCCGCATCCCCCATTTCCTTCACTTCGTCCAGGGTCACCGCCGTGTTCCCCGCCACTTCCAGACGGCCAAAGGCCAGCCAGGGCTGATGGAGGGTCACATAGGAAGCGATCAGCAGGGCTGCGGAGCCCAGGAGCAGCAGCACCCGGGCCCAGTTCAGCCGGCGCCGGGGACGGCGTTTCCCTTTTTTGCCGGGCTTCCCGGCTTCCGTCCCGGCCGGAGCTTTCTTCCGTTTCCGGAACAGGCTCCGCCGTTCCTTCTTTTCCAGGGCTTCCGCCTTCTGCTCCTGCCGGGCCCGGAAGGTTTCCCGTCCGGCGGCCCGGTCTTCCAGGGCTTTCCGTTCCGCTTCTTCCGTCCGGCCGTAAATGTAGGCCTGGGCTTCCTGGCGGACTTTTTCCCGTTCCGCCCGGCGCTTTTCTTCCTCCTGCCGCCGTTCTTCCTGGCGCAGCCGGGCCGCCCGCATCTCCTGCCGGAAGGTGCTCCGGGTCCCCTGGGGATTCCGGCCGGCAGCAGGCGTCCCGGGGGACCTGTCCTTCCGGTTGTCGTCCTCCCGGCTCAGCCGCCGGGGCCGGGGACTTTCCTTCCGTTCCTCACGGTCCGGCCGCAGCCGGTCCCGTCCTCCCGGATGCCCCTGGCCGATCTGGGGCCGGAGCCAATTGGGCCTCTTCATGTCAGTGGGCCGTCTTCAGGATCTTTTCGCACAGATCCGGGAAGGAGATGCCCATGGCGGCAGCCGCTTTGGGGATCAGGCTGGTGGCCGTCATCCCGGGGATGGTGTTCACTTCCAGGGCGATGCAGTCCCCGTTGTCCGCCAGCATCAGGTCCGTCCGGGCCACACCGCTGCAGCCCAGGGCTTCGTAGGCGGCCACGGCGATCTTCTGGAGCCGCCGGGTGGTCTCTGCATCGAAGGGAGCCGGACAGGTGTAGGTGGTGGCTCCTTTGGTGTATTTGTTGTGGAAATCATAGAAGTTCACATGGGGTTCGATGAGCACCAGGGGCATGGGCACAGCCCGGCCGTCTTCTCCCATCATCACCCCGGCGGCCACTTCCTTGCCGGTGAAGAAGGCTTCACACAGCACATGGTCCCCGTACTGGAAGGCTTCCTGCAGGGCATCATCCAGCTGTTTTTCATCCTTCACGATCACTACGCCGATGCTGGAACCCTGGGTGGCCGGTTTCACCACGCAGGGGATGCCGATTTCCTCCAGGATCCGGGCCTTGGGGTCCTGGTCCCGCTTCTTGTCCAGGAAGATGCACCGGGCCGTGGGCACATGGTTGTTCTGGAACAGGTGCTTGGTATACACCTTGTCCATGGCCAGGGCGCTTGCCAGCACTCCGCTGCCGGTGTAGGGGATGCCCAGCATTTCCAGGATGCCCTGGAGCCGGCCGTCTTCCCCGTAGAGCCCGTGGACGGCGTTGAACACCACCCTGGCACCGGAGGCCTTCAGCTGGTCCACGATATGTTCCGGATCCAGGTCGATGGCCACTGCATCATAGCCTTTTTCCTTCAGGGCGTTCAGGATGGCGTTCCCGGTATTCAGGGACACTTCCCGTTCTTTGGACGGTCCGCCCATGACCACTGCCACACGATCTTTTTTATCCATTGTCAATTCCTCCGTTCCAGTGCCTGTACCAGATGTTCTCCCAGTTTGTAGATGTCCCCGGCCCCGATGGTCATGATCAGGTCCCCGCTCTGGGCCTCATGTTCCAGATGGTCCAGGATGGTGGGCTGATCCGGCAGGTATTCCACCTGCTGGCCGGTGGTTTCCCGTACTTTGTCCGCCAGCATTTCCCCGCTGACTCCCGGGATGGGATCTTCGCTGGCCGCATAGATGTCGGTGACGATCAGCTTATCCGCGTCTTTGAAGGCCACGGCGAATTCGTCCAGCAGCAGCTGGGTCCGGGTGTACCGGTGGGGCTGGAACACCACGATCAGCCGTTCCGGATGAGTCTGCCGGGCAGCCTTCAGGGTCGCCTGGATTTCCGTGGGATGATGGGCGTAGTCGTCCACCACCCAGATGCCGTCCGCCTTGCCCTTGGTTTCAAACCGGCGCTTGGCCCCGCTGAATTTCTCCAGGGAAGTCAGGATGTCCGGCAGTTCGAGGCCCAGTTCCCGGGCGGCGGCAATGGCCCCCAGGGAATTGAGTACATTGTGCCGGCCGGGGATGATCAGATGGCCCTGGCCGATGGTCTCTCCCTGGTACACCACATCGAAATGGGTGCCGTCGGTGCCGTAGATGATGTTCTTCGCCTGGTAATCCGCATCCTGGCTGTCGATGCCGTAGCTGATCACCCGCTTGTCCGTGGCTTCCCCGATGGTCCGCACCCGGTCGTTGTCATAGCACAATACGGCGCAGCCGTCTTCCTTGATCTGGGACACGAACTGGGCAAAGGCCTTCTGGATGTTCTCCTGGCTGCCGTAATGGTCCAGATGGTCGTCCTCGATGTTGGTGACCACGGCGATGTAGGGGTTGAACTTCAGGAAGGAGCCATCGCTTTCATCGGCTTCCGCCACCACCCAGTCGCTTTTGCCGCTGGCGGCGTTGGACCCCAGGTTGTTCACGATGCCCCCCACCACGATGGTGGGATCCAGGCCGCAGTCGCTGGTGATGCAGCTGAGCATGGAGCTGGTGGTGGTCTTCCCGTGGGCTCCGGCCACCGCAATGCCCTTGTGCCGGTTCATGAGCCAGGCCAGCACGTCGCTCCGGTGGATCACCGGAACCTGACGCCGATGGGCTTCCACCAGTTCCGGATTGTCCGGATGGATGGCGGTGGATACCACCACCACTTCCGCCCGCTCGATCTGGCAGGCCGCATGGCCGATGAACACCAGGGCCCCTTCCTTGGCCAGCTTGGTGGCCATGTAGCCCGGTTTGGCATCGGACCCGGATACATGGTATCCCCGTTTGATCATCACATAGGCCAGGGCACTCATGCCCGCTCCGCCGATGCCGATGAAATGTATGTTTTTGATTTTATCCAGATCAACCAATGGTCTCGTCCTCCTATTTGTTCCGTTCTGCCAGTGCCAGGGCCTCTTCGGCGATGGCATCGGCTGCCTGGGGCATGGCGCACCGGAGAGCGCTCCGGTGCATGGTTTCCAGCCGTTCCGGTTCCTGGAGCAGTTTTTCCACTTCGCCCAGCAGCCAGTCCCCGGTCAGGTCTTTGTCCAGGGCCACGATGGCAGCCCCTTTGGCAGCCAGGGCCCGGGCATTGTATTCCTGGTGGTTGGCGGTGGCATAGGGATAGGGAACCAGGATGGAAGGAATCCCCTTCACCATCAGTTCCGCCAGCCCGATGGCTCCCGCCCGGGAAACCGCCAGGTCCGCCGCCGCCAGGGCCAGGGGCATATCGTGGAGATAGGGCACCACATGAATGTTCCCGGCATGGAGCACCTGATCCCCCAGGGCTTCCGCATGCTTTTCATAGCCCACGGTACCGGTGGCGTGGAGGATCTGGATCCGGGAATTCCCGGCCAGCTGCTGTTCCACCGCCACCATGGCCTGGTTGATGGTCCGTGCCCCCCTGCTGCCCCCGAAGGCCAGCAGGGTGGTCTTGTCCGGATCCAGGCCGAACTTTTTCAGCCCCTCTTCCCGGGTGGCTTCCAGGATTTCCCGGCGCACCGGATTGCCGGTGAAGAGCTTTTTGGCGTGGGAGGCGAAATAACGGCCCCCCTCCTGGTAGCCCAGGAACACCTCGTCCACGAACCGGGACAGGATCTTGTTGGTGACTCCGGGCATGGCGTTCTGTTCCTGGATGCAGGTGGGCACCCGTTTCATGGCCGCCCAGAACAGTATGGGTCCGCACACATAGCCCCCGGTGCCGATCACCAGGTCCGGATCGATCCGGTTCAGCAGGCTGTAGGCCTCCTTCATGCCCAGGAGCAGTTCCCCGGCGCTTTTCAGGGTGCCCAGGCCCAGGTGCCGCTCAAAGCCCGCCACATTGATGAATTCCAGGGGATATCCGTACCGGGGGATGATGTCCTTCTCCAGTCCCTTCCGGGTCCCCACAAAAGTGATTTCACAGGCCGGGTCCAGCCGCCGCAGCGCCCCGGCAATGGTCAGTGCCGGATAGATGTGGCCGCCGGTTCCCCCGCCGGACAGTACGACTTTCACGCTTTTGCCTCCTTGGCCAGATCCATGACGATCTGCTTGAACACCCGGCCCCGTTCCGGGAAATTGGCGAACATGTCATAGGAAGAGCAGGCCGGGGACAGGAGCACCACCTGGGGTGCTTTGGCCAGGCTGTAGGCCTTGCGCACCGCATCCTCGAAAGTGCCGTCGATCATGATGATGTTCTGCACCTCGTGTTTTTTGGCGGCTTCGCAGAACCGCTGCCGGGCTTCTCCCAGAAGAATCAGGGCGTCGGTTTTGGCCTTCACCGCTTCCATCAGGTCATCCAGGCCGGTCATCTTGTCGTGGCCCCCGGCCAGCAGGATCACATGGCCGTCCTTGAAGGCCTCCAGGGCCTTGATGGCGGAATCGGTGTTGGTGGCCTTGGAATCATTGTAGTATTTCACCCCGTTGATGGCGGTCACGTATTCCAGACGGTGTTCCACTCCCCGGAAGGCTTTCAGCACCCGGGCCATGTTGTCGGCGGTGACCCCGGCGAAATGGGCGGACAGGCAGGCTGCCAGCACGTCCTGTTCGTTGTGGGCCCCGAAGATCTGCAGATCGGACACCTGGCAGATTCTTTCCTTCTTTCCGTCCAGGGCCAGGGTGAACCAGCCGTCTTCGATGAAGCCCCCTTCGGGCAGCACTTTTTCCGTGCTGAACCAGATCACCCGGCTTCTGGCCTTGTCCCCCAGTTTGCTGGAAACCGGGTCATCCGCATTGAGGATCAGGATCTGATCCGGAGTCTGGAAGGCGAAGATCTTGGATTTGGCCGCCACATAGCCGGCCATGTCCCCATGCCGTTCAAAATGGTCCGGAGTGATGTTGACGATGCAGGCCACGTCCGGCGCCAGGCTGGTGGTCCCTTCCAGCTGGAAGCTGGACAGTTCCGCCGCCACCCAGGAATCCTGGTCCAGGTCCTGGAGTTCCTTGCTCAGGGCAAAGCCGATGTTCCCGGCTACGGCGGTCTTCACCGGCAGGGTGGCCAGCATTTCGCCCAGCAGGGTGGTGGTGGTGGTCTTCCCGTTGCTGCCGGTTACGGCACACCAGTGGCCCTTGTACAGCCGGCTGGCTTCTTCCGCTTCGGCGATGATTTCCATGCCCAGGTTCCGGGCCTTCTTCACCGTTTCCGTGGTGAAGGGGATGCCGGGAGAGATGATGAACAGATGGCACTGTTCCAGATACGGTTCCGGATCCGTTCCCTGGATATATTCCCCGCCCAGGGCTTCAAAGGCTTTCAGCCAGGCCGGATCCAGTTCCTTTTTGTCATCGTTGTATAGGATTACGGCAGAGCCTTTCCGGGCCAGGACTTCCGATACCCCCTGGCCGCTGATCCCAGCTCCGTACACAAAGATTTTTTTCTTGTCATCCATGATGATGCCCCCCAGTATATGATTATCGTTCAGGAGTCGGCTGTACAAGCAGCCGACTTGGTCTCGAGTCTCGGGTCTCGAGTCTCGGGCCACTGGAAAGAACCCGTCCTTCGGCCTGGTTCTTTTGAACCTCCTGAATCAGTACCGTCCTTGAAACAGTACCGATCATTTTATCTTGAAAAAGTCAAATTTCCTACATGCAAAAATTTGCCTGCAAATTTCTCCTTCGGCTCGAGACTCGTGATTCGAGGCCCGTGACCTTTTACCTGGCCAGATACATCCCCACCCCCAGCAGGGAGAACAGGCAGCTGGCCAGGAAGAACCGCTTCACCACGGTGACTTCTTTCCAGCCTCCCAGTTCAAAATGGTGGTGCAAAGGCGCCATCCGGAAGATCCGCTTCCCGTGGGTCATCTTGAAATACCCCACCTGGAGCATGACGGACAGGGCCTCCAGCACGTAGATGCCCCCGATCACCACCAGCAGCAGTTCCGTATGGGTCCCGATGGCCACGGCAGCCACCGCGCCCCCCAGGGCCAGGGAACCGGTGTCCCCCATGAAGCACTTGGCCGGGTGATGGTTGTAAATGAGAAAGCCCAGGCAGCAGCCCACGATGGCAAGGGCGAACAGCGCCTCCGGCAGCAGGCCGCTGGCAAAGCCGATATAGGCAAAGGCCAGCATCACAGGGATGGTCACACTGGAAGCCAGTCCGTCCAGCCCGTCAGTCAGATTCACTGCATTGGTGGTGCCCACCAGCAGCAACAGCAGGAACAGATAGTACCCGGCCCCCAGGTCCAGGGTGGCATTCACCACCGGCACCCAGATCCGGGTGCTGTACACGGTCACATCCCCGGGATAGAGCAGGTATACGGCGGCCACCAGGATCTGCAGGGCCATCTTCTGTTTGGAGGTGAGCCCCAGGTTCCGCTTGAAGAAAATCTTCAGGCCGTCATCGATGAACCCGATGATCCCGTAGCCTACAAACAGCCACAGGGCCACGATGGTCCGGGAATCCAGGGGGATCCACAGCAGGGACGCCACAATGGCTGCGGCAATCATCATCAGCCCCCCCATGGTGGGGGTGCCGTTTTTCTTCAGATGTTCCCTGGGGCCGCATTCCCGGATGCTCTGGCCGAAATGCCATTTGTGGAGCAGGGGCAGCAGGAACCGGCCGAAAAGGGCCGTCAGGACGAAAGAGGTCACCAGGATCCCCAGGCCGCTCAGCATGCTGCATCCCCCTTCCGGAACACTTCGTCGATCAGTTTGAACACTTCCATGCCGTGGGAGCCTTTCAGCAGCACCACGTCATCCGGGCGCACCAGCCGGGCCAGCACCCGGGCCGCTTCCCCACGGTCACTGGCATAGTGGACGGGCACCCCGGCCTTTTGGGCCGCTTCCGCCATAAACCGGCTTTCCGGTCCGTAGCACACCAGTTCCGTCACCCCGTACTGGCTGCACCAGGTCCCCACCTGGGCATGGCCGCTTTGAGAATGGGCCCCCAGTTCCAGCATATCCGCCAGCACCGCAATGGCCCGGCCCTTCCCCTGGCTTTTCACCACATCTCCCAGGGTCCGGAGAGCCGCTTCCATGGATGCCGGGCTGGCGTTGTAAGCATCGTTGATCACCGTCACCGGGCCAAAATGGAGGATCTCCTGGCGCATGCCGGTCATCTTCAGGTTTTCCAGACCCCGGGCAATGGCTGCATCGGGGACCCCGTACACTTCCCCTACGGCCACCGCCGCCAGGGCGTTCATCACATTGTGCCGGCCGATCAGGGGCAGCTGCACCTTCTGGGTGGCTCCGGTGATCCTGCTCCGGTAGGTGAACACGGTCCGGAGCCCGTCGGCAGAAATTTCCACCGCCTTCACATCAGCGTCGCTGTCGATGCCGTAGGTATGCACTGCGGCACCGGTTTCCATCACACTGACCCGGGGATCATCCCCGTTGAGGAAGGCATGGTTCTTCGGCGTAAAGTCTTCCAGGATCTCGCTTTTGGCTTTGGCGATGTTTTCCAGGGACCCCAGCAGTTCCAGATGGGTATCCCCCACATTGGTGATCACCGCCGCATCAGGATAGGCGATATGCTTCATGGCCCGGATCTGTCCCAGGCCCCGCATGCCCATTTCCACCACAGCCATTTCCGTGTCTTCCCGGATGGTCAGCAGGGTCTTGGGCAGACCGATTTCGTTGTTGAAGTTGGCCTGGGTCTTGATCACCCGGTATCTTTCCCCCAGCACTGCGGCAATGCAGTCCTTGGTGGAAGTCTTGCCGTTGCTGCCGGTAATGGCGATCACCGTCAGGCCTTTTTTGTCCAGCCGGTACCGGCTGGCGATCTGCTGGTAGGCCGTCAGGGTATCGGGCACCACCACGCAACGGTCAGCGGCCACGCCCTCCGGCACTTCCGACACCACCGCCGCCCGGGCTCCGTCCTCCAGAGCCTGGGCCACGAACCGGTGGCCGTCGAACTTTTCCCCTTTCAGGGCCACAAACAGGCACCCGGGCACAATGGCCCGGGAATCCGTTACCACATCCGTAAATTCTTCTCCGTCTTCCAGGGCCATGGGCACCTGGAGGGCGCGTTTCAGCAAAGCAGCATCAAGCATTGGTCTTCCCCTTCTGGAAAAAGTCCCGCACCACTTCTCCATCGTCGAAATGAATGGTCCGATCCTTCAGGATCTGGTAATTCTCGTGGCCTTTTCCCGCTATCATCACCACATCATCCGGCTTGGCATGGGCCATCACATACTCGATGGCTTCCCGCCGGTCGGTGATCTTGTGGATTTCCTTTCCTTCCGGATTGTCTTTCAGTCCCTCTTCGATATCCCGGATAATGGCTTCCGGGTCTTCAGAACGGGGATTGTCGCTGGTGACCACGGCAATGTCCGCCAGGTCCAGGGCGATTTTCCCCATAATGGGCCGTTTCTTCCGGTCCCGGTCTCCCCCGGCCCCGAAGACCACCCACAGTTTCCCTTTGGTGATCTGCCGGGCAGTCTTCAGCACGTTTTCCAGGCCGTCCGGGGTGTGGGCATAGTCCACCACCACCGTAAAGGGCTGGCCCGCATGGATCAGCTGGAACCGTCCGGGCACCCCGGCGAAATCATCCAGGCCCCGGATGATGTCCTCCCGGGTCAGGCCTTCCGCAATGGCGGCGCAGATGGAGCTCATCACATTATACACGTTGAATTCCCCGGTAATGTGCAGCTTCAGGTCCATTTCTCCCACCGGGGTCTGGAGGTTCAGTTCCATATGGCTGGCGGCCACGTGGAAGGTCAGGGGATACACATCGTTGTCCTTCCCCTTCCCGTAGGTCATGATCTTCGTCTTCACCCGGGGCATGATGATGGCCGAGCTGGGGTCATCGCTGTTGAACACCGCCATCTTGTTGGGCTTTATCCCTTCATGGAGACGGGTGAACAGCAGGGCCTTGGCTTCCCGGTAGTTTTCCATGGTCTTGTGGAAATCCAGGTGGTCCTGGGTGATGTTGGTGAGCACCGCCGTATCGTATTCGATCCCCGCCACCCGGTCCAGGGCCAGGGCATGGGAGGATACTTCCATGACGCAGGTGTCACAGTGGTTTTCCACCATTTCATAGAGCATCTTCTGGAGATCCACCACATCCGGGGTGGTGTTGTGGCTGGTGCGCACTTCGTCCCCGATCATCACGTTGATGGTGCCGATGAGCCCCACCTTGTGGCCGGTCCGGGTCAGAAGGGTCCGGAGGATATTGGTGGTGGTGGTCTTGCCGTTGGTGCCGGTGACCCCGATCATCCGCATTTTCCGGGCGGGCCAGTCATAGAACCAGGGTGCCAGGGTCTTCACCGCTTCCTGGGTGCTGGGCACCCGGATCACCGTCAACCCTTCCGGCACTTCCGTTTCCTGTTCCGTCAGGGCTGCCACCGCCCCCTGGGCCGCCGCTTTGGCCACATACTTGTGCCCGTCGGTGTTGACCCCTTTGATGCATATAAAAAGGCTGCCGGGACCGGCGGTCCGGGAATCGATGGTCAAATCGCTGACAGTCCGATCTGCCCCATTCCCAGTAACCACGGCGCCAGGCAGCTGTCTGATTACATCCTGCAGGTTTCTTTCCATGTTTATCCCCCTTGTTGGCAGCGACCGGATCCGGCCGCTTTTTTGTCACTGATCTCTTGTCACTGGTCTCTGGCCATCGGACCAGTGAAAGGGCCCTTGGGCCCCAGAGCAGCACTGCTGCTCTACTCCCTTACATAAATATTGCTCCGGGCGGTCTGCATGCCCAGTTTCTTCTCAGCGATGCTGGTGATCCGTTCCGGACTCCGCAGCCGCTCCACATCGATCTTCAGGGTTTCGTTTTCATCCAGGGCCTGGGCTTCCAGGTTTTTCAGCTTCACCAGGGCCTGGGCCCGGACAAAATAGAGCTCGCTGAGGGCAACATTCACGAATATTAATGATAATACCAAACAGGCAAAAAATGCAACCCGACGCAGCACAATATTTTTCCCTTCTGCAGATTTTTTTGGTTTCGCCACCGGTTTCCGGGGACGGGAAGGGACGGGTGCCTCTTCCTCCTGGATGGCGGCAGAACCATAGGTATAATATTTTTGGGACGTCCACATGGGAGGCCGTCCGTTCTTCCTGGTAACCATCCTGCCCTCTCCTTTATTGGTTGATGTTCGTTCTATGGCGGGTCAGATCTTCACCGCTCCCCGCAGCCGGGCGCTTCTGGCTCTGGGATTTTCGGCCAGTTCCGCCTCGCCGGGGGTGAATTCCTTCAGTTTCTTCAGTTCCGGCTTCCGTCCGCAGACGCATACCGGCAGCTCCGGCGGGCAGATGCATCCCCGCTGGAGCCGTTTGAAAGCCTGCTTGATGATCCGGTCTTCCAAAGAATGGAAGGTGATCACCCCGATATGGCCCCCGCTTTTCAGATGGTGGACCGCCGCCTCCATGGTGGCGTCCAGGATCTTCAGCTCGTCATTCACTTCGATCCGGATGGCCTGGAAAGTCCGTTTGGCCGGATGGGGACCGTCCTGCCGGGCTCCCTTGGGAATGGCTGCCTTGATGATGTGCACCAGTTCCCCGGTGGTACGGATGGGATGCTCCTTCCGGGCCGCCACGATGAACTGGGCGATCCGTTTGGCCCACCGTTCCTCCCCGTATTTGTAGATCAGGCCGGCCAGGTCGTCCTCTTTGTACCGGTTCACCACCTGCTCCGCCGTCAGGCTGGCTTCCTGGTCCATCCGCATGTCCAGAGGGCCGTCATGCATATAGGAAAAGCCCCGTTCCGGGGTATCCAGCTGGTAGGAAGAAACCCCCAGATCGAACAGGATCCCGTCCACCTGGGGGATCCCCAGCTGGTCCAGGATCCGGTCCAGGTTCCGGAAGTTGTTGTGGACAATCTTCACCTGGCACCGGGCGTCCTTCAGCCGCTCCGTAGCCGCGGCAATGGCGTCCTCATCCTGGTCAATGCCGATCAGCAGCCCTTCCGGGTCCAGCAGTTCCGTGATCCGGTGAGAATGGCCCGCGCCCCCCAGGGTGCAGTCCACATAGATCCCCTTGGGATCCGTAACCACCCACTGTACACTTTCTTCCAATAATACACTTTTATGGACAAATTCCATGACTATTCCTCATTCTATCTGACAGACTGCAGCACAGCCCAACTTTCTCCATTACGGTATATCCGCCCTTTTCAAGGGCGTAAGCAGGCGCCCGACGCTTTAGCGGCGTTGGCGGTCGCTTATGCCGTAGCTGGGGACCAGCCGTAAGGCTGGTGGTGGGTTAGCAGCGCCAGCTGCGTTTCCCTTCAGGCCGGACGCAGCAGGCGTCCGGCTTCCATTCTTACTCAAAATCCAGCTCTTCGATCAGTTCCGCCACATCGCCTTCCACGGCTTTGGTGTAATCCGCATAGCGCTGGGCATCCCAGATTTCCGCCTTGCCCCCCACGCCCACGATCAGGGCCGTTTCCCCGATCCGGGCATAGGTCCGCAGGTTGGCCGGCAGCAGGATCCGTCCCTGTTTGTCCGGCTCCACCTCACAGGCGCCGCCGAAAATGAACCGGGACACATCCCGCATCTTCTGTTTGGGCATCATTTTCTGGGCAAAGCTGTTTTTCAGCTTCTCCCAGGCTTCCAGGGGATACACGTCCAGGCAGCCGTCCACCCCTTTGGTCACAACAAAGGAAGGGCCCAGGTTCTCCCGCATTTTCGCCGGGACGAACAAACGGCCCTTGCTGTCCAGTGCATGTTCAAATTCACCCATCAGCATGGGCCGCGCCCCCTTTCCGTGAAAAAATCCGCCACTTTTACCCACTTTTCACCATTATAGAATGTTTTCTCCGAAAAAGCAATGCAAAGTCAGACAAGACAGGGGTGCAGGCGTCCTGGTTGTCAATGGTCTATTGTCAATGGTCAATGGCTGATGGTAAGAACCCTCCTGGATGGTCGGGTTCTTTTCCAACCGTAGGGGGCGCAGGCCCGGCGCCCCGCAGAATGATCGGATTTCTTCCCGGCGCGGGAGATACGTTGGCTCCCTCTTTCTTGACAACCTGTGGTATAATAAATCATACCCATTAAATGTACTTAAGGAGGATTCAGATGGAAAAGGTTACTGCTGATTCCAGCATTATTGAAACGGTGCAGATGCACCCTGAAATCGTCAACATCTTCATGCAGTATGGTCTGGGCTGCATCGGTTGCATGGCCGCCAACTTCGAGACCATCGGCCAGGGTGCTGCCGCCCACGGCATCGACGTGGAAGCCCTGATCGCCGACATCAACGACTGCATCGCAGAAGTGGAAGGCAACGACAAAAAAGAAGCAAAATAAGGCACAAAAAAAGACGCTGTGAAAAAATCATTCACAGCGCCTTAAATTTGCCAGCGTAAGCTGGCTTCCATCGGCTAGAGACTAGTGACTAGAGACTAGTGACGGGGTGTGAAAAGTATTTTTCACACCCCATTTTTTATTTCCCCGTCCGTCCCCGCTGGGTCAGGGGCACACCCTTCTGGCACAGAGGGCATTCTTCGGGTTTGAAGGCTTCCACATCCAGGCGCAACAGGGGTTCGGTGCGGACGCCGAAATCCACTTTGCCGCCGCTCCGGTCAACCAAAAGACCCACGCCTACGGGCACGCCGCCTTCGCTCTTCACCACGTCCAGCACTTCCCGCACGCTGCCGCCGGTGGTGACGATGTCTTCCACGATCAGCACCCGGGTGCCCGGTTCGATGTGGAACCCTCTCTTGAAGGTCATTTTCCCGTTCACCCGTTCGGTGAAGAAGAACCGGGTGCCCAGGTTCTTGGCCACCTCATAGGCCAGCAGGATGCCGCCGGTCATGGGGCCCACCACCAGTTCCACGTTGTCGTTGACGAACCGGGCGGCGATTTCCTTGCACAGGGCTTCCGTGTACCGGGGCTGCTGCAGCACATTGAATTTTTCCACGTAAGTGGGGCTGTGCAGGCCGCTGGTCAGCAGAAAATGACCGTGCATCACCGCGTTGGTTTCTTCCAGCATATGCAGTACCGTCGTATCGTTCATGGTTAAAAAGCTCCTTCCATTTCTTCCAGGATCTTCCGTACAGCTTCCTGTTTGTTCTCCGCCCTGGTAATGGGCCGTCCCACCACCAGATGGGTGGATCCGTTGCCGATGGCGGCTGCCGGCGTGGCGATCCGGCTCTGGTCATTGGAGGCCGCCCAGGCCGGGCGCACCCCCGGAGTGACGATGAGGAAATCCTTCCCGCACCGTTCCCGGATCCCCGCCGCTTCCCGGGGAGAGGCCACCACCCCATCCAGGCCGCTCTCTTTGGTGAGGGCCGCCAGGTCCAGCACTTCTTCCCCGATGGGTCTGGCATAGTTCAGGGGTTTCCACTGGGCTTCATCCATGCTGGTGAGCACGGTGACGGCAATCAGCTTGGGAGCGGGCCGGCCCAGTTCCGCCGCCGCTTCCTTCACCGCCTTCATCCCTTCGGCCATCATTTTGGAACCGCCCACCGCATGGACGTTCATGATGTCCGCCCCCAGCCGGGTCAGGACCGCCAGGCTGTGGGCCACCGTATTGGGGATATCCTGGAGCTTCAGGTCCAGGAACACTTTCTTGTCTTTTTCCTTCAGATAGCGGATGATATCCGGACCTGCTCCGTAGAACAGTTCCATCCCCACCTTGTAAAAGGTCACCGCGTCTCCCAGTTCCTCCACCAGGGCTTTGGCCTCATCAAAGGTGGGGAAATCCAGGGCGCAGATCAGTCTGTCTCTTGCATCCATGGGTCGTTCCTCCTCAGTTCCGTCCCGGCAGGGCCTGTCCCCGGATCTCGTCCAGAGATGCCGCTCCCGTGCGGTCCAGATACTGCTGGATCCCCAGGCTGATGGTTTCCGCCAGGCTGGGATCCGTAAAGCTGCAGGTGCCCACAGCCACAGCCGTGGCCCCTGCCAGGATGAATTCCACCGCATCCTGCCAGCTGCTGATGCCGCCCATGCCGATGAGGGGCACCTTCACCGCCTGGGCCACCTGGTACACCATGCGCACCGCCACCGGGTGCACCGCCGGGCCCGAAAGGCCTCCCACGGTATTCCCCAGCACCGGCCGCTGCTTCCAGATGTCGATCTTCATCCCCACCAGGGTATTGATGAGGGAAATGGCATCGGTGCCCGCCGCTTCCACGGCCCGGGCGATTTCCGTAATGTCCGTCACATTGGGGGACAGTTTGGTGATCACCGGTTTGTGGGTACGGGCTTTGGCTGCCTTCACCACTTCTCCCGCCGCATGGCAGTCGGTGCCGAAGGCCAGGCCCCCCTGGGCCACGTTGGGACAGGAGATGTTCAGCTCAATGGCATCCACTCCGTCCACATCCAGCATTTCCGCCAGGGTTCCGTAGTCTTCCGCACTGTCCCCGTCGATGTTCACGATCACCGGGGTCTTTGTCACCTTGCGGAGCTGGGGCAGGGTTTCCTTCAGGAAAAATTCCACCCCGGGGTTTTCCAGCCCCACGCAGTTCAGCACCCCTGCCGGGGTCTCCACCACCCGCTGGCCCTTGTTGCCGGGCCGGGGCTTCAGGGTGGTCCCCTTCACTGTAATGGCGCCGATGTGGTCCAGGTTGAGGAAATCGGTGAATTCCAGGCCGAACCCGAAGGTGCCGGAGGCCGTGGTCACCGGCGTCTTCATGGTCACCCCCGCCAGGTCCACCTGCATCCGGGGATCTTCATAAGGCTTCACCATTCCACCACCTCCTGGCTCCAGAACACCGGGCCGTCCTTGCAGATTTTCATCCGTTTGCCGCCCTTGCCCTCGCAGGAGCAGGAGAGGCAGGCACCCAGGCCGCAGCCCATGTATTTTTCCAGGGATACCTGGCAGGGCACCCCGTACTGATTCACCACTTCCACCACGGCCTTCATCATAGGGCTGGGACCGCACACGTACACGCAGTCATACTGTCCCGTGGCCAGAAGCCCCGGCAGCACCGCGTTCACCGTTCCTTTCACCCCGTAGGAGCCGTCATCGGTGGTTTCATACTGTCTGGCGGTCTTGTCCTTGAACAGGTCCGCCCAGAACACTTCCGCCCTGGTCCGGCCGCCCACGATCACTTCCATTTTGTGATCCGGGTCAGCCTGGGCCAGGAAATGCAGGGGCGCCAGGCCCATGCCGCCGCCCACCAGGAGACCCCGTTTGGCCCCCAGGTGGAAACCGTGGCCCAGAGGCCCCACCACACTGATGGTTGCTCCCGCCTCCATGGCGTCCATCAGCTCCGTGGTTTCCCCCACGATCCGGTACATCAGGGAAAAAGTCCCCGCCGCCCGGTCCGCCCCGGCCACCCCGAAGGGCCGCCGGAGCAGGGGTTCGTGGAGCTGATTCACCCGCACCGTCACAAACTGACCCGGCTGGGCCGCTGCCGCCACTTCCGGGCAGCGGATCTCCATCAGCCGGATGTCTTCCGACAGTTTTTCCTGCCGGACAATGGTTCCATCCAAATACACTGCCATGATTTACTCCGTTTTCAGATCCTGGAGGGCCACCACACTCACCACATTCCGGCGGCGCATGGCTCCCATGGCCTTGTACAGGGCCCGTGCCGTATCCAGGCTGGTCAGGCAGGGAATGGCGTGTTCCACCGTGGACCGGCGGATCTTGAAGCCGTCCCGGGTAGCATCGGAGCCGTGGGTCAGGGTGTTGATCACCATGCAGATCCGGCCTTCCTTGATGTCATCCAGCAGGTTGGGGGTACCGGCGCTGGCCTTTTCCACCCGGCCCACATGGATACCCTTTTCTTCCAGGAACTTGGCGGTACCGGCGGTGGCCACCAGTTCGTAGCCCAGGTTTTCAAAGCCTTCCGCAATGGGCACCACTTCTTCCTTGTCCTGGTCCGCAACGGTGATCAGGATGGCCCCGCTCTTGGGGATGTGGGTACCGGCAGCGATGCAGGCCTTGTACAGGGCTCTGGGGAACTGGGCGTCGATGCACATCACTTCCCCGGTGGATTTCATTTCCGGCCCCAAGGTGATGTCCACGTCGGTCATCTTGTTGAAGGAGAATACCGGCGCCTTCACCGCATAGTAGTCCGGGAACAGCTTCAGGCCCGGTTCCAGGCCCTGATCCCGGATGGATACGCCCATGGCGCATTTGGTGGCCACATCCACCATGGAGATGCCCGTCACCTTGCTCAGGAACGGCACCGTACGGCTGGACCGGGGGTTCACTTCGATCACATACAGCTTGTCATCCCGGACAATGTACTGGATGTTGATCATCCCGTGGACTTCCAGGCCCAGGGCCAGTTTGGTGGTGTAGTCGATGATCTGTTCGATCACATGCTCGCTGAGGGTCCGGGGCGGATACACGGCGATGGAATCCCCGGAATGGACCCCGGCCCGTTCGATGTGTTCCATGATCCCGGGCATGAGCACGTCCTTGCCGTCGCAGATGGCATCCACTTCCACTTCGGTGCCCATCAGGTAGTGGTCCACCAGCACCGGGTGTTCCTGGGACGCCTTCACGGCGTTGTTCATGTAGTATTTCAGTTCGTCATCATTGTAGACGATTTCCATGGCCCGGCCGCCCAGCACATAGGAAGGACGCACCATCACCGGGTAGCCCACATCGTTGGCGGCTTTCAGGGCCCCGTCGATGTCGAACACCGTATGGCCTTTCGGGCGGGGGATCCCCACGCTGGTCAGGAGTTCGTCGAACCGTTCCCGGTCTTCTGCCCGGTCGATGCTGTCTACGGAGGAGCCCAGGATCTTCACCCCGCATTCATGGAGCGGCCCGGCCAGGTTGATGGCGGTCTGGCCTCCGAACTGGACGATGACCCCTTCCGGTTTTTCCCGGTCGATGACATTCAGCACATCTTCCAGGGTCAGCGGTTCGAAGTACAGCCGGTCAGCGGTATCGAAGTCGGTGGATACGGTTTCCGGGTTGTTGTTCACGATGATGGTTTCGTAGCCCAGGTCTTTCAGGGCCCATACAGAGTGGACGGAGCAGTAGTCGAATTCCACCCCCTGGCCGATCCGGATGGGACCAGAGCCCAGGACCAGCACCTTTTTGTTGGGGGTGTCTTCCACTTCGTCTTCCACCCCGTAGGTGGAGTAGTAGTACGGAGTTTCCGCGTCGAATTCCGCCGCGCAGGTATCCACCATCTTGTACACCGGGGTGATGCCCCATTCTTTCCGGATGGCCCGGATTTCCAGACCGGTCTTGCCCACCAGTTTCCCGATGGTCACATCCGCAAAGCCCCGTTTCTTCACTTCCCGGAGCAGTTCCGGAGTCAGTTCTTCGCTCTTCAGACGGGTTTCCAGTTCCACGATGTGGCGGATCTTCCGCAGGAAGAATTCATCGATCTTGGTGATGGCGTGGGCCTGGTCCACAGTCATCCCTCTCCGGAAGGCTTCGGCGATGGTAAAGAGCCGTTCGTCGTCCACTTTCCGGACTTTTTCAAAGACTTCCTGGTCCGTCAGCTTGTGGAGTTCCGGCATATCCATGTGGGTCAGGCCGATTTCCAGGCAGCGGACGGCTTTCAGCAGGCCGGCTTCGATGTTCCGTTCGATGGCCATCACTTCCCCGGTGGCCTTCATCTGGGTCCCCAGGGTGTGGTCCGCATTGACGAACTTGTCAAAAGGCCAGCGGGGGATCTTGATGACACAGTAGTCCAGGGTGGGTTCGAAGCAGGCGGAAGTCTTCTTGGTCACTGCGTTTTCGATTTCGTCCAGGGTGTACCCGGCGGCGATCTTGGCGGCCACTTTGGCGATGGGATAGCCCGTTGCCTTGGAAGCCAGGGCGGAAGACCGGCTCACCCGGGGGTTCACTTCGATGACGATGTATTCTTCACTGTCCGGGTTCAGGGCGTACTGCACGTTGCAGGCCCCTTCCACCCCCAGTTCACGGACGATGTCGATGGCGGCGGTCCGGAGCATCTGCACTTCCCGGTCCGTCAGGGTCTGGCAGGGAGCCACCACGATGGAGTCCCCGGTATGGACCCCCACCGGGTCGATGTTTTCCATGTTGCAGACGGTGATGCAGTTGTCTTCATGGTCCCGGACCACTTCGTATTCGATTTCCTTCCAGCCGGCCACGGACCGTTCGATCAGGGCCTGGCCGATCAGGGAGTACATCAGCCCTTTGGTGGTGATGTCATCCAGCTGGTCCATGTTGTGGGCAATGCCGCCCCCGGTGCCGCCCAGGGTATAGGCCGGCCGTACGATCAGCGGGAACCCGACCTTCTTGGCGAATTCCTTGGCGGCGTCCACGCTTTCCACAATGGTGCTCTGGGGAATGGGCTGGTGGAGTTTTTCCATGGTTTCCTTGAACAGTTCCCGGTCTTCCGCCTTCATGATGCTGGCGATCTGGGTGCCCAGGAGCTGCACATTGTATTTCTTCAGGATGCCCTTCTTATCCAGTTCGATGGCCAGGTTCAGGCCGATCTGCCCGCCCAGGGTGGCCAGGAGGGAATCCGGCCGTTCCTTGGCGATGATGGCTTCCAGGAATTCCACATCCAGGGGTTCCACATACACCCGGTCGGCGATGTGCACGTCGGTCATGATGGTGGCCGGGTTGGAGTTCACCAGCACCACTTCCAGTCCTTCTTCCTTCAGGGCCCGGCAGGCCTGGGTGCCGGAATAGTCGAATTCAGCCGCCTGACCGATGATGATCGGGCCGGAACCGATGACCATGACTTTTTTTACATTCTCTTTTTTTGGCATATCAGTGCCCTCCCATCATTTTGATAAACCGGTCGAACAGATAAGCGTTGCCGCTGGGACCGGGGGATGCTTCCGGATGGTACTGCACCGTAAAGGTGGGATGGTCCAGATAGCGCAGGCCTTCGATGGTGTTGTCATTCAAAGACCGGTTGATCACTTCAATGGGCAGTCCCTTCAGGGAATCCTCGTCCACCATGAATCCGTGGTTCTGGGAGGTGATGCAGATTTTGTGGTCCACCAGATCCCGGACCGGCTGGTTGATGCCCCGGTGGCCGAAGAGCATCTTCTTGGTCCTGGCCCCGTTGGCCAGAGCCATTACCTGATGCCCCATGCAGATGCCGAAGATGGGTTTCTTCCCGATCATCTTCTTCACGTTTTCGATTTCCGGTTTCAGGTCCGCCGGATCCCCGGGGCCGTTGCTCAGGAAGATCCCGTCCGGATCGATGGCCAGCACGTCTTCCGCCGGAGTTTCCGCCGGGAACACCGTCAGCCGGCAGCCTTTTTCCACCAGACATTCCAGGATGTGCCGCTTCACCCCGTAGTCCATGACGGCTACGGAATATTTGGCGTCTTCCGGACCCATGGTATAGACCTTTTTGGTGGTCACCTGGGCCACCTGGTCATGTTCTTCCGGAGTGGCCAGGAGGGCCTGGATCTCGTCTTCCGGAGTATCCGCCGGCACCATCACGCCCTGGATGGTCCCGTAGGAGCGGATCCGGCGGGTCAGCGCCCGGGTATCCACCCCGGTGAGCACCGGGATGTCGTTCTTTTCCAGGAAGTCCAGCACCGTGCCTTCATCCCGCCAGCTGGAGGGTTCATCGCACAGTTCGCTGACGATCAGCCCTTTGTAGCAGCAGCTGTCGCTCTGACAGAACAGGTCGTTGCAGCCGTAGTTCCCGATCAGGGGATAGGTGAAGATGACGATCTGCCCGCAGAAGGAGGGGTCCGTCAGGGTTTCCTGATAGCCGGACATGCCGGTGGTGAACACCACTTCCCCTACGGATTTATGGGTGCTGTAGAGCGTCCCTTCATAGACGCTGCCGTCTTTCAATACCAATTTGCCTTTTACTTTTTGCATACTACACCGTCTTTCATCACAAACCGGCCATCGACCATGGTCGCCACTGCCATGCCTTTGCAGTGTTTTCCGTTAAAAGGAGTCACCTTGCCCCGGGTATAGAACTTGCTGGAATCTACCGTCCATTCCCGGTCCAGATCCAGGATGGTGATATCCGCGTTCTTCCCTGGTGCCAGGCTGCCGGCGTCCAGATTCATGATCCGGGCCGGGCTGGTGCTCATTTTGTTGACGATTTCATTGATGGAGAACTCTCCCGTGTGGTACAGTTCCGTAAGGATGACCCCCACAGAGGTTTCCAGACCGCAGAACCCGTTGGGGGCATACCGGAATTCCACATCCTTTTCTTCCGGCGCATGGGGCGCATGGTCCGTGACGATGGCATCGATGGTGCCGTCCTTCAGGCCCGCCCGCATGGCTTCCACATGGTCCCGGCTCCGCAGAGGCGGAGAGACCCGGGTGGCCGTGCTGTATCCGGCACAGGCCTCGTCAGTGAGGGTCAGGTGGTGCACCGTCACTTCACAGGTGATGTTCACCCCTTTGGCCTTGGCCTTCCGGACAATGTCCACTGCCCCTTTGCTGGCAATGTGGGCAATGTGGATGTGGGCCCCGGTGTATTCCGCAATGGCCGCATCCCGGGCCACGCAGATGTCTTCAGCGATGGAGGGGATGCCGGGCACCCCCAGGCGGGCGGAAACCGCCCCTTCGTGCATGTACCCTTCGTGGTTCATTTCCTCGTCGATGTCGTGGACGATCAGGGGCTTGTCGAAGGCGCTCACATACTGGGCCGCCAGGTTCATCACCAGGGCGCTGGAAACATGGTGGCCGTCATCGGAAAAGCCCATGACGCCCCGCTGGGCCATGTCGCCCATTTCCGTCAGTTCCTTGCCTTTTTCCCCTTTGGTGATGGCCCCGATCACTTCCACGTGGACATACCCTTCATTTTTGGCCCGTTCCTGGATGCCGCTGACCACAATGGAGCTGTCGATCACCGGCTTGGTGTTGGGCATGCAGGCCACCCGGGTAATGCCCCCGTGGGCTGCCGCCATGGTGCCGGTGACCAGGTCTTCCTTGGCTTCCAGCCCCGGTTCCCGGAGATGGGTGTGCAGGTCGATGAAGCCGGGAGCCACCACCAGGCCCGTGGCATCGAACACTTCGTCCGCTGCTGCATCGATGTGAGGCGCCGCTTCCGCGATTTTCCCGTCTTCCACCAGAAGGTCCATCACCTGGTCCAGCTGCTGGCTGGGATCAACGATCCGTCCGTTCTTAATTAGCGTTTTCAACTGGCTTTCCTCCCATAATCGTCAAGAATAACACCGCCATCCGCACGGCGACCCCGTTGGTCACCTGTTCCCGGATCACCGCCTGGTCACTGTAGCCCGTATCCCAGGAAATTTCCAGGCCCCGGTTCATGGGACCCGGATGCATCACCAGGCAGTCCGGCTTGGCCAGCTTCATCCGTTCTTCGTTGACCCCGTAGATCCGGGCGTATTCCCGGGGGGTGGGGAACATGGCCTTGTCCTGGCGTTCCAGCTGGATCCGCAGCACATCCACCACATCCGCCCCTTCAATGGCGTCTTCCACCCGTTTGTGCACCGTCACACCCAGTTCCTGGATATCGTGGGGGATCAGGGTCATGGGGCCGGCCACATGGACATCCGCCCCCAGTTTCGTCCAGGCGGCGATGTTGCTCCGGGCCACCCGGCTGTAGAGGATATCCCCGATGATGGCCATCTTCAGGCCCTTGAACTGTTTCCCGTGTTCCAGGATGGTGAACATGTCCAGAAGTCCCTGGGTGGGATGGGCATGGGCCCCGTCCCCGGCGTTGATCACCACCGGTGCGGCAATGTCCGCCGCGTATTTGGCCGCCCCTTCCACCGGGTGCCGCATGACGATGGCATCACAGGCCATGGACTGCATGGTCAGGATGGTGTCCTTCAGGCATTCCCCCTTCTTCACGCTGGAGGTACCGGTGCTCAGGTTGATCACGTCGGCGCCCAGGTACTTCCCGGCCAGTTCGAAGGAACTCCGGGTCCGGGTGCTGTTTTCATAGAACAGGTTCACGATGGATTTGCCCCGGAGAGACGGGAGCTTCTTGATGTCCCGTTTCATGACCTTTTTCATCTCCGCCGCCGTTCGCATGATCAGATCGTACTCTTCCACGGACAGGGAGGAAAGATCCAGGATATCCCGTCCGGACAGGCTGACTGCCGCCTTTGTCATGTTGTAGCCTCCTATAGTTACAGATGGAATCAGGGAAACGGCCCCTGCCGCACCCAGGTTCAACAAAAATAAGCCTTCTCGTCCTAAGACAAGAAGGCTTCTAATAATTGCTTCTGGATAAAAGTCCCTTTCTTAGTCTCACAGGACTAGGTTAAAAGGTGGTTCTTTGAAGTTTTTTCTAGTGTAGCACGGGGGGAAAGAAAAGTCAAGAAGGGAGCTATCAGGCTCCCCAAATCCCATTCATGCCGGTAAAATGCCCGATAATGACCTTCTTTTTCCAGTTGGG
>ERZ506793.59-NODE-59-length-65310-cov-17.4033_pt1 | contig 65310 bp, 85 predicted proteins | sample MGYA00512571_ERZ506793 | MGnify/ENA metagenome assembly ERZ506793
AGATGTTCGACTGGGGACTGAACTACACCCTGCCGGTGATCCGGGACGGGTGGCGTTTTTCCGCTGGGTACAATGTGCTCAGCTACGATCTGGGGGACGAACTGGCCCAATACGACGGGGTGGGCCATTCCAAGGTGGCTTCCCTGGGGCTGGATTACGCCATCCGCCGGAGCCGGAAGCACAACCTGTATGCCGGGATCCGGTACGAACACAGCGACATCAAGGACGAATACCGGAAAATCTGGAACTCCACCTACGGGGACAAAAATGGGAATGCCGGGGTGCTGGCACTCTATGGGGACGATGAAGACACCCTGGGAGCCACTGACTGGCGGGTGGAATACAAATGGGGGAACATTACCAACGATGCCTTCTATTCCGACGACATCTACACCCGGTGGCTGGCCGGCACCGACCGGACCAACGGCACCTACCACAAGGCCACCGGGTACATCCAGCGGCGGCAGAACATGAATGACCGGACCTATCTCCTGCTGACGGCCCGGGGGCAGTATGCCTTCTCCAACCTGGATTCCTCCGAACACTTCTACCTGGGCGGTCCTTACGGCCTGCGGGCGTATCCCACCAGTGAAGGGTCCGGGGACACCGGTTATATGACCCGGGCGGAACTGCGCTGGCTGCTGCCCCTTAAAAAGCAGGATCAGCAGCTCCACCTGGCCTTCTACCTGGAACACGGGGGCGTATGGATCAACAAAGACAGCAGCCTGACCCCGGCGGGAGAAAAAAATCACCGGAATCTCCAGGATGTGGGCATCGGGCTGATCTGGTCCCGGTACCAGGATTGGTTCGTACGGGCAGATTACGCCTGGAGACTGGGGGCCGAGGAACCGGTCAGCGATACCAGCCACAAGAACGGCCATTTCTGGCTGATCGGCGGCGTTTACTTCTGATGGAACGAAACTTTACGGAGGAAAACCATGGATAACCATTTGAAATACAGCAGAAAATGGAAAAACTGCCTGACAGCCGGCGTGCTGCTGGCCCTGGCGCTGGGAGGCACCGGCTATGCCATGCCTGCCGGGGGCCAGATCCAGTCCGGCCAGGGAGCCATTGCCCAGAACGGCAAGAATATGACCGTGACCCAGAACAGCGGGAAAATGGCCGTGGACTGGACCCAGTTCAATATTGCCCGGGATGAAGCGGTGAAATTCGCCCAGCCCGGCCGGGATGCCGTGGCTCTGAACCGGGTCACCGGAGCCCAGAAGTCCGTCATCGACGGAGCTCTCTCTGCCAACGGGAACCTGCTGCTGGTGAACCCCAACGGGGTGGTGTTCGGTAAAACCGCCACTGTAGAAGTGGGGAGCCTGGTGGCTTCCACTGCCCAGCTGAACGACGCCTTCATGAAAAGCTTCGCCAACAGCACCGCCAACCTGAATCTGACCATCGGAGACGGGAATACCAGTGCCATCCTGAATGAAGGCACCATTGCGGCCCAGGGCGGTTTGGTAGCTCTCCATGCAGCCCAGGTGGAAAACACCGGTACCATCAGCAATCCGGGGGGCACCGTAGCCCTGGCCGCCGCAAAACAGCTGACTCTGTCTCCGGACAGTGACGGGAAACTGAATTACGCCGTGGACGGGGAACTGGCCCGGGCCAAAGCCCTCAACAGCGGCAAAATCCAGGCCGACGGGGGCTATGTGGTGATGACCGCCAAAAGCGCCGACGACGTGCTGGGCACCGTGGTGAACAACACCGGCACCCTCGAAGCCAGGACCCTGCGGAAAGACGAAAAGGGCCAGATCCTCCTGGACGGGGGCTCTCACGGCCAGGTGGAAGTCAGCGGCACTCTGGACGCCTCCGGCACAAAAGAAGGCCAGAGCGCCGGAAATATCAAAGTCATCGGCCAGAAAACCATCGTCCATGACAACACCAGCCTGCTGGCCAAAGGCAATGTGGACGGGGGCAAGATCGAAACCTCCGGGGACGTGCTGAGCCTGGGAGATGGGCTGGATATTGATGCCAGTGGAGTGACCGGGAAACACGGGGAATGGCTGCTGGATCCGCTGGAAATCCTCATTCAGGACGACCAGCCTACCCAGGGGACTGGAGACAGGACGATTGGCACTGTGAACGAAGGCAGTGGGACTCAGATTACTTATAATGACCCGCCTTCTGCTACTCAGAACGCCAATGCCACCTACAGCTCCACTTCCTGGATCAAGACCAATCTGATTACAGGTATTTTAAATAAAGGGACGGACGTAACCATCCAGGCTGCTTCCACCAGCCAGGCCGCCAGCATCACCGTGAATTCGGCCATCAAACCCAAGGTAGAAGGGGATGGGGAAGCCACCCTGACCCTGGAAGCCCAACGCAACATCACCATCAACAAAGAAATTGCCGCTGACGAAAGCGGCGGCAAACTGAATGTCAAGCTGAATTCTGATACCGATGGAGATGGTGTGGGTGCCGTCATCATCAATGCGGATATTTCCACCAATGGCGGGACCTTTACTTCCGGCAGTGGTGGTAATGTATCGTTTAAAGTACCGGGTGGGACGGCCAATGGTGCTTATGCTGATACGGGATTAGAAGGTAAGGCCAATATTGCAGGCCATACGGTTGGTACGTATTTCGGTTATGTTGTTCCAGAAGGGAAATCTGCTATTGATTTGTCAGGGGAACAAAATAATCGGAATATCACGACCAATGGCGGAGCCATCACACTGGATGGGGAAGTCGCCATTGGCTTGAATGGCGGTGTCCTCACTTTAGATACCAGTAAAAAGGATGGGACTCCTGGTGGTGCAGTCAACATTACTGGAATTGTCAATTCTGGTAATAGTTATGATACCTATATTTACGGGACAGAAAAATGGAATAAACTGGTAGAAACGCTGGTTCAGGAATACTTGGATCACAATTCAGTTCCTTCCTATCATTTTGTAGGGATCAACTATACGAAAAATGAAGATGGGACATACAGCTATACTACGGAAGCCAAACATTTTAACAAAGGAGAATCCCATTATGCCTTCCATGAATTGAAATCTGGAGATGTGAAGGGGTCGAACTGGACATATCCTAATTCGGAAGCGACGCTGGATACCCAGCATACGCGCTGGTATGCAACGACTACGGCTGGAGATGGCTACAATTCTTTCATTATGGAAGGGACCACGCCGGAAACTTCCCAAATGTCCATCAATGAATGGCTGATCTATTACCGGCGGACTGAGCCGGCGAATTATGCAGTAAAATATGCCAACGGCAACACCGATACAAAGACCAATCTGGTGACCTATGATACGATTAAAAACGATGCCACCAAAATGGAAACCCTGAGAAGTGATATCAGTGCACTCATTGCTCATAACTGGTTTGCCAGCAGGAGCCTGGCCAATCCAGGGGACAAGTCCGGGGCCGATCCTGGAGACAGCTATCTGGCCACCATTACCACAGCACTGGAGAACTCCCTCTCCACCCCCAATTCCCAGAAAACCCTCTGGGTCGGTGGCAGGGGGTCCGGTGTGCGCAACAAGACCAACGATAAAAATAATAACCCCTATTCCCAGTATCCGGCCGATCCCAGCCATCAGGATGGATTCTATTGGGTGACTGGGCCCGAAGGGCTGGTGACCAATGAGGATGGGACGACGGGTACAAAATTCTGGGATGTCACTAAATCGTATTGGAATAAAGATCCTAAAAAGTCCAATTATGGGGAACAGGTCTATGGCTATACCAAATGGTCCAGCTGGAGCGGCGGCGGACAGCCGGATAACAGTGCTCCCTTCCTGACTGTGGGCTATGGCAACAACAATGCCTGGGATGATGCCGCCATCGATGGGGGAACTACCGTAGGCTTCGTCCAGGAAACCAATCTGTACAACTCCAGCCTGAACATCAAGACGGACGGCGGCAAGGTTACCCTCCAGGGAGATATCGGAAAATCCGTAGGCTTGGATACGGTTAAAATTGATGCAGGAAATGGCGAATTGGTTACGGGCAATACGAATAACAAGGCTACCCAATACAACCATGGGACCATCTACGCAGACCATGGGGTCTACATCACCGGGAAGGATGTAACCGTAGGCGGCGAAATCCATTCCGGTGGCACCAATGTGGAAGCCACCAAGAATACGGATGACTCTTTTAAGGATTATCTGGACAATGTAACCATCCAGTCCTCCGGCAATCTGACCGTCCATGGAATTGAAGTCAATACTTCTACTGATTCGAAAGGCAATACTACATCCAGGACGGACGGAGAAGGCGGCAAGATCAAACTCACTTCCATCGGTACCGAAGGCGTCATCACCCTGGGTGACGGAGTGGATTACAATGGGAAGAACACCAACGGCGGTGTGTTGAAAGCGGCCAGCACGGCCAATGATGCTGTGGTGATCGATGCCCAGGGAGCCAGGAGCAAATTTAAGAATGAGACTTCCAGCCCGAAGGCCATTGATACCAAGGGAAAATGGAAAATCTACAGCGCTTCCCCGGAACAAAACACCTTCGGAAAGAACCTGAACAGTGGAACGGATGCCCAATGGACATCGGATTCCACCAAGTTTACGGCCAACAGTTCCGATGAAAACAAGTTCATCTTCCAGACCACGCCCACCATCACTCTCTACGTGGAAGACCAGGTCAAGACCTATGGAGATGACGTAACCGATAAACTTTCGGGCTATATGATGAACCGGGAAGAATTTACCGGGGTGGATAAGAAGCTCCACAATGTCAATGAGTTCACCGATGCTTTCCAGGAAAAGACTTATGATAACTATATTTCCGTCCCTGAAGGGCAGAGCATCACGGTAACCAGTGTGGGGAAAGATGGGGCAGATGGTGCTGTGGGTACGGCTACCCGTACGGGCGGGACTCACGCAGCCACTGAAAAGAGTGGGGCTGATGGGAAAAATGCCGTCTATGACCTGAACGTCAATTTGAACGGAGCTGCAGCTAAGGCCGGCTATGTGCTCAAAAACGAAAATGCCACTCTGGAAATTTTGAAACGGCAGGCCAGCATTACCGGTAAAGGTACCCAGACTTATGGGGATACGGACGGCACAATCAAGAATTGGAAGGATACCCAGACCAATATCGCCAAGGGCAGTACGGCCACCTATGATACTTCCGTCAAATCCGATAGTAAGTATACGGACAATCAGAAAGGCCGGAATACAGCTGACTATGGTACCTATGAGGACTCTGTTTCCTTTGATAAGCTGAAAATCACTGATTCCAAGGGAAATGAAGTCAACATCGCTGACAACTACGATTTGACCACCACCGGGACCATTGATGTGGGCAAGGCCAAACTTACCGTGAATACGGATGGGAAGATCACTACTTATGGTACGGTTGATGAGGACTACAAGTCCAGTCTGGACAAAACCACCCAGGCTCTGAACGGTGATAAGGAAGGAGACCTCCTTCAAGAGCTGGGGCTGACGTACAAAACGGATGCTTATCAGGACAGCAATGGGGATGGGAAATATGATCGGACCAATCATGTGAAAAACAACGCCGATGGAAGTTATGGCAGCTATACGCTGGATGTAGCCAATACCAATACACTGAAGAACTATGACGTAACGGTCAATGATTCTACGGTGACCCTGGAACGGGCCAAAGCTACGGTGGATACGGATAAGGTAACCACAGACTATGGCAAAGTCGATGCCAGCTATACCAGCCATTTCAATACGGCAGTCAATGGGGATAAGGGGGACGAACTGCTGAAACAGTTGGATCTCTCCTATTCTACCGATGCCTATAAGGATGCTGCCCATACCAACAATGTGAAAGACGGCGGGTATGATCTGAAAGTCCAGGCCAAAGGCTCTCTGACCTATCATGACTATGATGTGACGGTCAATGATTCCAATGTGACCCTGAACAAAGTCAACCTGACGGTGAACCCGGAAGAGATCCATCGGATCTATGGCCAGGCCAAAGAAGTCCAGGAAGACGCCAAGACCGCTTACCATCTGTCCGGATTTGCCAATGGAGATACCAAAGATACGATGGATGCCAACGGAAAGACCATCGATCAGCTGGTCACAGTGACCAATGATGTTTCCAAAGCGTTGAAAGACAATGGTACCTACACCAAGAATGCGTCTGCGGATGGGTATGACATGGAAACTACTGCTTCCGGCGATCTGACCAACTACAATATCGTGGTTGGTGATTCTAAGAAAGTGTACCTGGATAAGGCTGAACTGGTCATCGACACGGACAGCAACAGCAAGGTCTATGGGGACTGGCAGGGTGTCAAGAGCGATGTGGAAGGGGCTGCCCATATCCGGAATGCTAAGACTACTGTAGTTAATGGAGATGATGAGGCAAAGCTTGTCGAAGAAATGGGGCTGAATACCTCGTCCGATGCCCTGCAGCAGAACCCTGATGGTACTTACAAGACCAACCATGTGAAAGAGGGCGGCTATGCCATTGATACTACCTTTGCGGATACCATCACCAACTATACCGTAAAGCGTGGGGTTGCTGGTACGGAAACCTTGACCAAGGCCCAGGCTACGGTGGATACGGACAACGTGACCACCACCTATGGCACGGTGAATAAAAACTATGCCAGCCATTTCAATACGGCGGTGAATGGGGATAAGGGGGACGAACTGCTGAAACAGTTGGATCTCTCCTATTCCACCGATGCCTATGATAAAAATGGGAAACCCACCAATGATGTGAAAGAGGGCGGATATGATCTGATCGTTACAGCCAATGGCACGCTGACCCATGATGACTACGATGTTACCGTGAAGAATGCCAATGTGACCCTGAATAAGGCGAAACTGGTCATTGACACAGACAGCAACAGCAAGGTCTATGGGGACTGGCAGGGCGTCAAGACCGATATCGAGGGAGCCGCCCATATCCGGAATGCCGAAACGGCAGTCGTGAATGGGGATCAAGTTTCCGACTTGGAAAAGGAAATGGGCCTGACGACTTCCTCTGAAGCTCTGATCAAAAATGCTGACGGGACTTACAAGACCAACCACGTAAAAGAGGGCGGGTATGCCATCAAAACGGAATTCCTGGATACCATCAAAAACTATGATGTGAGCCGGGGAACCGATGGGGTGGAAACTCTGACCAAGGCCAAAGCCGTGGTGGATACAGATAAAGTGACCACTACTTATGGTACGGTGGATAAGGATTATACCAGCCACTTTAAAGACGCAGTGAATGGCGATAATGCGGAACAACTGCTGAAAGACCTGAATCTGACCTATAAAACGGACGCCTATACGGACGATACCCATACCAACAACGTAAAAGAAGGTGGGTATAAGCTGGATGTGGCCAAGACTGCAGATTTGGGGGATTATGAAGTGACGGTCAATCCGTCTAATGTAACCCTTGAAAAGGCCACTCTGGTCATCGATACCACTGGTGGTACCAAAGACTATGGGGATGTGGCAGGCGTCAAAGCGGATTTGGACAAGTCTGCTTCTTTCCACGTGAAAGACAGCGATAAGAAAACCGTCAATGGCGATGATGCAGATAAAATCAGGGATGCGCTGAACATTTCTGTGAAATCTGATGCACTGGTGGATAATGGTACCCGGACCAATGATGTGAAAGATGGCGGGTACGATATCACCGTGACTGACTATACCAAAGAACTGCAGAACTATAAGATTGAAACGGGTACTGTGGGTAAAGAACAGCTGAACCGGGTTGATCTTTATGTGGACAGCAAAGATCTGATCAAGTCTTATGGGGATGCCAAAGGTGTGTTGGATGGTCTGGACAGTAATGAACGTACTGCCTTAGATGGGTTGGTCAATGGGGATGAAAAGAAGGAAGATTCTATCCGGGAGGCCATCGGTATTCAAAACAGTTCTCCGGCTGTATACACGGGTATGGACGGCAAGTCCTACACCAAAGATGTGGAAGACTACGAAATCAAAACCGCGCTGACCAATCAAACCATCACCAACTACAATGTGAAGACCCGGAATGCAGGAAAAGTCACCCTGACCCCTGTGGAAATCACCGTGGACAATGAAATGGTCCAGACCTATGGATCCCAGGACAGATCTTTCAAAGAGGTTGTTGATCCTGGCTTTGTCAATGGTGACAAGATTTCCACTGATGGCCTGAAAATGGCGCCTAAAGCTGGTGGGGCTTATGAGACCAACCGGGCGGGACGGACCACGGCGGATGCCGGAACCTACAAGGATGACCTTGCATTCAGCGGCGGCGGGATCGTCCATGCAGATGGGACCACCGATGCCAGCAAGAACTACAAAGTCACCATCAAAGGGGACATCATCGTCAACAAGGCGGACCTCCATGTGGACACCAAGGACGTGACCACGCCTTTTGGCACTGTGAAGTTCACCACTTCCGGGGTGCAGGGATTGACCAACGGGGACGAAAAGAACGTATCCGACCTGAAGTTCAACTACGGGTCCTACGGAAACGCGTACCTGGACAACAATTCCTACACCAATGCTCCGGGGCGGTATGAATTCACCACGGAGACCACCAACCAGTATCTGGACTTCCTGAAGAACTACAACATCCTGGGCGGAGATGCCACGGTGACCATTACGCCGGTGGAGAAACCGGTGAAGCCGGATATCACGCCGGTGAAACCCAACCCTGTGCCGGAAGGCAAAGGGGAGATCGAGGAACCTTCCATCCAGGAATTTCGGGGTGGGGAGGACCACGGTCACGGCGGCCGGACCTGGTACCGGGAAAAGAAATCCATTCCTTTCTTCAAAGTGCTGGACGGCAAAGTGACCAACTATGGGACCTTTGACGTGGAAAGCATGCCGGAGAAGGTGGAGATCACTCCCAGCGGCATGCGGCTGCCGGAACCGGATCAGCCCAAGACCCAGCATCGGGAATACACCACCGGCCTGACCCTGCCGGGCGGGGAAGGGAGCTACCGTCTGGTGTACGATGGGGTATCCTTCAACATCCATCCGGTGGATGCAGCAGCTCTCCAGCTGCTGGAAGCCGGGGATCCGAAGAAAAACGAAGACCTGTCCGAAGCGGCTCTCCACACCGGGTTCCAGAAAATGGGCCTGGGGCTGGAAGACCTGAAGGCAGTGTATGTGAGATTCAACTGAGTGTGCAAAAAAGGACTGCTGCGGCAGTCCTTTTTGCGTATCTGCGGGCGAAGGAGAAAATTTGCAGGCAAATTTTTTTGAAAGGATACGCAGCCCATGGGCTGCTAACCCACCACCCATGCTGCGCATGGATACCCCCGCCCTTGTAAAGGGCGGATATACGCCCGGGTCTTTGACCCATTGCGTATGCACCAGGGCGTCAGCCCGAAGTGCCGTTTATCCGCCCTTTACAAGGGCGGGGGACCAGCCGCCAGGCTGGTGGTGGGTTAGCAGCTGCAGGCTGCGTTTTCCTTCAGAGGAACCCGCTGGCCGCGGGTTCCATCCATAACGATGAACGACAAACGATGAACCCGCCGGGCTTGCGCCCCCTACGGTTCCGTAAACCTCTTCCCCCTTACCCCCACAATATGGTATAATAATACGATATCTGTACAAAGGAGCGTTACATATGGAATCTTGGCTGCAAGTGAGCATAAAAGTCACCCATGAGGCTGTGGAAGCCGTGGCGGATCTGCTTCGGGAAGTGGGGGCCCGGAACGGGGTGGAAATCGAAGACCCTCTGTTGCTGAACCAGCTGCGGGAAAGCGCCACCTGGGAACTCTGCGACATTCCCCATCAGGAAAATACGGAGGTGGTTACCGTTTCCGCCTACTACCCGGAAAATGACCAGCTCCAGGAAAAACTGGATGCCATTGAACAGGGCCTCCAGACCATTGAAGAACGGATCGGGAAATTCCGCTTCGGGCCCACCCTGTTCCGGCAGATCAGTGAAAAGGACTGGGCCAACACCTGGAAACAGTACTTCCACACCACCAAAGTGGGAAAGAAGATCGTGATCAAACCTTCCTGGGAAACCTACGAACCCCAGGGGGAAGAAAAGGTCATCGCCCTGGATCCGGGCATGGCCTTTGGCACCGGCACCCATGCCACCACCAGCATGTGCATCCAGCGGCTGGAAGAACTGGTGACTCCGGATTGTGAAGTGTTCGATGTGGGCACCGGCAGCGGCATCCTGGCCATGGCGGCGGCGCTTTTGGGAGCCAAAACCATCCACGCGGTGGACATCGACGAAAAGGCCGTGGAAGTGGCCAAAGAGAACATTGCCCAGAACGGCCTCAGCGACCGGATCACCGTGAACCAGGGGAACCTGCTGGACGGGACCCCGGGACAGGCGGATTTGATCATTGCCAACATCATTGCGGATATCATCATCCTGGTACTGCCGGAAGTGGCGGTGAAGATGCGGCAGAACGGCCGGTTCCTGGCCAGCGGTATCATCGAGGAACGGCTGCCGGATGTGGAAAAAGTGGCAAAGGAAAACGGCTTCACCTTCCTGGATGTGAAACGGAAGGCGGGCTGGTGCGCCGTGACCATGGGAAAGGAAGACTGACGTGTACCGGTTCTTTGTACCCCGGGATTTCGGGGAAACCATGTCCATTGACGGGCAGGACGCCCATCACATCACCCATGTGCTGCGGATGAAGCTGGGGGAACAGCTCCAGATCGTCAGCCTGGACCAGGTGGCGGCAGTGATGAAGATCATCGGCTTCGGAGAAAACCGGGTAGACCTGGCCCTGGTGGAGACCCTGGAAAAAAGCCATGAACCTTCGGTGAAGGTGACCCTGATCCAGGGGCTGCCCAAACAGGACAAGCTGGAATGGGTGATCCAGAAAGCCATCGAGCTGGGGGTCACGGAGATCCGTCCGGCCATCATGGACCATTCCGTGGTGAAGGTGGATCCGGCCAAGGCGGCCAAAAAACAGGAACGGTGGCAGAAAATCGCCGAAGCGGCGGCCAAGCAGAGCAAGCGGGACATCATCCCCCAGGTGGCTCTGCCGGCGAAATTCCGGGACATTGTGACCCAGTGTCCGGCGGAACTGAAGATCGTGGCTTATGAAGTGGAAGACACCCGGGGCATCCGGGAAGTGCTGGCGGCCCACAAGGACGCCCAATCCATCGCTTTCCTGATCGGTCCCGAAGGGGGCATCTCCAAGGACGAATTTGCCCTGACCCAGGAACTGGGCTGGCATTCGGTGAGCCTGGGACCCCGGATCATGCGGACAGAAACGGCGGCCCTGGCCACCCTGACGGCCATTATGTACGAAACAGGGAATTTGGGAGGATAAGGAAAACACAGCATGAAGAAAATCGCTTTTTATACACTGGGATGCAAGGTGAACCAGTCGGATACCGCATCCATGGAAAAACTCTTCCGGGATGCCGGATTCCAGATCGTGGATTTTGAAGAACCGGCGGACATCTGTCTCATCAACACCTGCGTGGTCACCAACATGGGCCAGAGCAAAAGCCGGAAGATCATCCACCGGGCGGCCCGGCGGGATCCCAAGCCTCTGATCGTGGTCACCGGCTGCTATCCCCAGACTTCGCCGGATGAAGTGGTCCACATCGACGGGGTGGACCTGATCATCGGCAACCAGGACCGGAGCAAAGTGGTGGAACTGGTCCGGGAACGGCTGGGAGAAAGCCCGGACGAAGCCCCCATCAATGCGGTCCACGACCTGCCGGTGGGGCGGGAATTCGAAGAACTGGATGCGGCAGTGGATGCCAGCCGGAACCGGGCCTTCCTGAAGATCCAGGAAGGGTGCGACCAGTACTGCGCCTACTGCATCATCCCTTACGCCCGGGGCCATCTCCGTTCCCGGTCCCTGGACAACATCCGGGAAGAAGTGGCCAAACTGACTGCGGAACAGTACAAGGAAATCGTTCTCATCGGTATCCATCTGGGCTGCTACGGCAAGGAAATCTCTGGCGGTCCCCATCTTTCCGATGCGGTGAAGGCGGCCCTTTCCGCCGAGCCCCAGGTGCCCCGGCTGCGGCTGGGCAGCCTGGAAAGCGTGGAGGTGGAAGATACCCTGCTGGACCTGATGGCCCGGGAGCCCCGGCTGTGCGCCCATCTCCATCTGCCCCTCCAGGCTGGCTGCGACAGCACTCTGGCCCGGATGCACCGTCCCTATGATACGGCCAAATTCGCCCAGCTGCTGGAAAAGATCCGGAGCCTGGTGCCCAATGTGGCCATTACCACGGACGTGATCGTGGGCTTCCCCGGCGAGACGGAAGAAGATTTCCAGGCTTCCCTGGACTTTATCCGCCAGTGCCGGTTCAGCAAGATCCACATCTTCCCTTATTCCCAGCGGAAGGGGACTCCGGCAGCGGTGATGCCGGACCAGATCTCCAACCAGGAAAAACAGGAACGGGTCCACCGGCTGGAAGAAGTGGACCGGGAAGGGAACCTGGCCTACCGAAAGGAACAGATCGGCCGGGAAAGCACCGTACTCTGGGAGCGCCGGAACAAAAACAACGGCCTGTGGGAAGGCCTGACTCCCGGTTATGTGCGGGTGTACGCGGACAGCCCGGAAAACATGAAGGGAAAAATTTCTGCCGTTCGGCTGGAAAATCTCTTTGAGGACGGGCTGAAGGGTGGTATAATATAAAGGATTCCATGAACAGGGGGTGAGACTGTGACTGACTGCGTATTCTGCAAAATCGTTTCCGGGGAGATTCCCAGCAAACGGGTTTACGAAGATGACCAGGTGATCGTGATCAACGATCTGAATCCCGGGGCGCCGGTCCATGTACTGGTGATTCCCAAGGAACATACGGAGAACATCCTCACCGCATCCCCTGAGATCCTGGTCCATGTGAAAAAGGTTCTGCCGGTAATCGTCAAGAAACTGGGCATTGCCGAAAAAGGATTCCGCGTTGTGGTGAACACCGGCGTGGAAGGGGGACAGACCGTGCCCCATCTGCATTTCCACATTTTAGGCGGAAAAGAACTGGGCTGGCCGCCCTGCTGAGAAAACAGCAGATTTTCTGTTGACAGAGACTGCGTTTTTACGGTATAATGGCTAGGTGTTAATGTTAAATTACACTTCCCGAAAGAGATCGTGGAGGGAGGGATATAGATGACTGAGATCAGAGTTGGCAAAACCGAATCTTTGGATAGCGCTCTGCGCCGTTTCAAACGGGCTACGCAGAAGGCTGGCGTTCTGTCCGAAGTGAGAAAACGCGAACATTATGAAAAACCCAGCGTAAGACGGAAAAAGAAGTCTGAAGCTGCTAGAAAACGCAAATCCAGATAATCTTCATTGACTTGATTTGGGGGCGTGGAAGATGTCTTTACGAGAGATTCTGCAAACCGATATGAAACAGGCCATGAAAGACCGGGAAAACGGCAAGCTTCGGCTGGCCGTTTTGCGTATGGTATGGGCTGCCATTCGGAACAAAGAAATTGACGAAAAGACAGAACTGAAGGATGACGCCGTTCTGGCCGTCATCATGAAGGAAGTCAAACAGAGAGAAGATACCATCAAAGAGGTCAAGGATGCCAACCGTCCTGATGTGGTGGAGAAGAATCAGCAGGAAATCGAAGTGCTGAAGAAATATCTGCCCCAGCAGCTCAGTGACGAAGAGCTGAAGGCCATTGTAGCGGAAGTCATCGAAAAGACCGGTGCCAAATCCATGAAGGATATGGGCAAGGTCATGGGCACCGTTATGGCCCGGACCAAAGGCCAGGCCAGCGGTCAGCGGGTCAACGCCATGGTGAAATCCCTGTTGGGCTGATGGGAAAGAGAGAAGGGCTGTTGCACAAGCAACGGCTCTTTTTTTATGCTATAATGGTACCAATACACACAGAAATACAGGTGATCTTATGGTAAACGAAAAAATGTATGAACTGGGTTCCAAAAAATCCACCATCCGGACCATTTTTGAATACGGCCAGAAGCGGGCCAAAGAGGTGGGGGCGGAGAACATCTGTGACTTCAGCCTGGGCAACCCCAATGTGCCGGCGCCGGACTATATCAAAGAGGCGGTCATCGACATCATGAACGAACTGCCGCCCCAGGCCATCCACAGCTATACGGTGGCTCCCGGGAATCCGGCAGTCCGGGAAACCCTGGCCAAAGACATCAACCGCCGGTTCGGCACCCATTTCACCGGGGCCAACCTGTTCATGGTGGGCGGTGCTGCAGCGGCCATCACCATCTCCTTTAAAGCACTGGCCGAAGACGGGGACAACTTCATTGCCTTTGCCCCCTTCTTCCCGGAATACCGGTGTTTTGTGGAATCCACCGGGGCCAGCCTGAAAGTGGTGCCGGCCCGGACGGAAGATTTCCAGATCGATTTCGACGCCTTTGAAAAACTGGTGGATGCCCACACCAAAGGGGTCATCGTCAACTCTCCCAACAACCCCAGCGGGGTGGTGTATTCGGAAGAAACCATCAAAAATCTGGCCGCGGTGCTGGAAAAGAAGGAAAAGGAATACGGCCATCCCATTTTCATCATCGCCGATGAACCCTACCGGGAAATCGTCTATGGGGATATCCAGGTGCCTTATATCCCCCTGTACTACAAAAATACCCTGGTGTGCTACTCCTACAGCAAATCTTTCTCCCTGCCCGGGGAACGGATCGGGTATATTGTGGTGCCCGGTGAAGTGACGGATTTTGCCAAGGTATTCGGTGCTATTGCCGGGGCTGCCCGGGTGGAATGCCACGTAAACGCCCCGTCCCTGTGGCAGCTGGTGGTGGCCCGGTGCGCCGGGAAACCTTCCAACATCGCTCCCTACGAGCGGAACGGGCAGCTGCTGTACCAGGGGCTGAAAGAAGCCGGATTTACGGTATTGAAGCCCCAGGGGGCCTTCTACCTGTTCCCCAAATGCCTGGAAGAGGATGATTACGCCTTCTGCGAACGGGCCAAAAAGTACGATCTGCTCCTGGTGCCGGGGACGGATTTCGGCTGCCCGGGTTATTTCCGCGCCAGCTATTGCATCAGCTATGATACCATCAAAAAATCCCTGCCCCTGTTCAAGAAACTGGCGGAGGAATATAAATAAAACCGTTTACCCATCAGGGACCAGTTTAGGGCAGGTTCCCCGGCGTGGAACCCCTACGGAGCCGGGGACCTGTAGGGGCCGCACGCCGGGCGGCCCGCCCCTGTCTGTAAAAAGGAGGTCCACGCTGTGAGCGCCCTTTTGATGATCGTATCCTTTTTTGTCAACTATATGCTCCTGTCCCTGTGGAGCCCGTTCTTCCTGCTGCTGGCGGCGTTCCTGCTGCCGCCCCAGACCATCCGCACCCTGGATGCCAATCCCGGGTGGCAGGAATGGCTGATGACGGTGCTGATCCTGGTACCGGGGCTGCTGATGCAGCTTCCCTTTTTCCAGCGGGTGATGATCTTTACCAGCGGCTGGAAATCCGCCCGGGGACCTTACCAACAGGTGCTGGAACAGGCCCTGGAACCGGTGATCCAACGGGGCGGGCTCCAGAGGGAAACCTTTCACCTGTATGTGAACCCGGAAAAATCCTTCAACGCCTGTGCCCTGGGGGATAACAACATCATTGTCAACGAGCCCATGTTCCAATATTTTACGGTAGAGGAACTGTCCGGGATCCTGGCCCACGAAATGGGTCACTTGCAGAAAGGGCACACCTGGAAGCTGCTGCTGCTCTGGGGCATGTCCACGGCCAACCGGGCCTGCTTCCGGATCTACAGCCTGTTCCTGGCCCTTCTGACGGTGCTCCAGTTCATCCCCATCCTGGGGTTCATCCTGGTGTTCTTCTGTATTGTGATGAACTTCATCCTCCGGTTGGGGAACTGGCTTCTGGGGTGGCCTCTCACCCTGTTCAACCGGTACTGCTCCCGGCAGGATGAATATGCCGCCGATGCCTACGCCTGCCAGCTGGGCCTGGGACCGGAATTGTACAGCGGCCTGGCCAAGCTGGACAGCCTGTACCACAGTCCCCAGCTGGGGTTCTTCGGGAAAATGCTCTCCGACCATCCGGCCACCGACGACAGGCTGGAAAGGATAAGAACGCAGAGCGGGATGTGAGAGGCAGAAGGAGAAAATTTGCAGGCAAATTTTTGAAGAAAAACGCAGCCTTCGGCTGCTAACCCACCACCAGCCGGGCGGCTGGTCCCCAGCTACGGCATAAGCGACCGCCAACGCCGCTAAAGCGTCGGGCGCCTGCTTACGCCCTTGAAAAGGGCGGATATATTATTGCACGCCGGGCTGACGCCCTGGTGCATAAGCAATTGGCCGAAGCACCGGGCGACTATCCGCCCTTTTTAAGGGCGGGGGTATCCATGCGCAGCATGGGTGGTGGGTTAGCAGCGTCAGGTGCGTCCTCCTTCACAGCCAGATGCGGCGCATCTGGCTTCCTTCGGCCATTGACAATTGACAATTGACAATTGACAATTGACCATTGACAGCAGGTGCCGTGAAAACGGCACCCGATTTTTCACAAAAAACGTTGACAGGAACATAAGATAAGTGTTATAATCTAAAAATTTGACTTCCTGCTGCTTCCGTGCTACAATAAATACAGTTGTAGTTGTTGTATCGACTCTGTACGTAAGGAGGTAGCAGAATGTTTGCAGTGGGAGACAAGGTGCTGTACCCCATGCATGGGGCAGCTGTGATAAAGAATGTGGAGCAGAAGCAGATCGACGGCCATCCGGTGAATTATTTCGTACTGAAGATGCTGCTCAGCGATATGAAGGTCCTGATCCCGGAAGTCAATGTGGATAAAATCGGGCTCCGCCCCATTGTGAACAAAGCCATCCTCCCCAAGGTGGAGGATGTGCTGAAGGCCCGCCCGGAAAACAAGATGAAGCGGATCACCTGGAACCGCCGGTACAACATGTACGTGGATAAAATGAAGACCGGGGACATCTTTGAAGTGGCCGATGTGGTCCGGACCCTGGCCGTACAGGAAACGGAAAAGAAACTGTCCGCCGGAGAACGGCGGCTGCTTACCACCGCCAAGCAGATTCTCCTCAGTGAATTCATGCTGGTGGAAAGCGTGGACGAAGAAAAAAGTGAAAAGTGGCTGGATCAATTTGTCTGAAAGGGGTGCACGAGAAGTGCACCCCCATTTTTTACACTTTCTTCCGATTTCTGTTGCAATCTCTTTTCTTTATTTTCGTATTATTGTACAATGAAATTGCAAAAATCTCTAGGAATAAGAATACAAGCCGTTCTAAGTGAAAATCGGCAAAAATCCGTCAAAAATTCTAGCCAAAAATTTTTTCAATGTCTCTGGCGGCGGATTTTCTCATGTCATCGGTGTAGTGGATGTATGTTTTCATCACTGTTTCCATTCTGTCCCCGAGAAGTGCAGCCACCGTCTTAACATCTACCCCGTGGGAGATCAGAGTGGTGGCGAAAGTGTGCCGGAGGGCATGAAAAGTCACATGAGACACCTCTGACACGGCAGAAGCCATTTTTCTACGGTCTGAGAGCGTGAAAATCTGCCCTGTAGATGGCCGAAATGCCCGGACGGCATCCCGCAATCTCGAAGGAACCGGTACCGTGCGGACGCTAGAGGCTGTTTTTGGTGGGCAAATCAGCCCATCCCCATGATCTTGTGCCAGCATCTGCCGTTTGACCCTTATAAAACCATTCTGGAGGTCAAAATCTTCCCACCTTAGACCTGCCACCTCTCCCAATCGAAGCCCTGTACAGGCAGAAATCAAGATTCCAAGGTGGATTTTAGCTCCATAATCGCAGGATGTGGCTAAAAGGTCATCCAGTTCGCCAGGCTCAAGCACTCTGATCTTACCAGACGGCTCATTCTTTAGTATCACATTCTTGCACGGATTGAATTTCACGATATTATAGAACCTTTGAGCATGAACATATACCTTTGACAGCTTCGCCAGGTACAATTTCTGTGTTGAAACGGAGATTTTCCGTTCCCGGAGACAAGCTGAGATCATGGGAGGGGTGATTTCTCTCAGAAGTTCTCCATATAACGGAGAAAAGGCTCGTAGAGCCACTTTGTAGAGGTCCAAAGTGGAAGCCCTTATCTTTCCCTTCATGTCCTCATAAAACACGCTCAGAAAGGCTCCTAGAGCCATATTTTGGAATTCTGGGGCATCTGACAAGCTGTCTTCTCCCTTTAATCCCTCAATGATAACGTCAGCGGCCTGCTTGGCATCTCTCTTCGAAGAAAATCCCTGCTTAGACCGCTGCTTCCATTTTCCGGCGTGTTTATAGCTGACAATCACCTGCCAGCCTTTGTCTTTTTGACGAAAAGTCACGTTGTACTGCATGGCAGTTCCTCCCATAAACCAAGAGCATACTTAGAATCTCCTTCTCTGCTCGATTACCTTACCGATAATACGTATAGGGAGCGTTTCTATTTCCTTATTGGTATAGAAATGGGGTTGATAGACCATCGCATTGTCTCCAATGAGGGTGATGCCATCCGGAGACTTCTTGACCCTCTTAACTGTGGCTTCATCACCGTTGACCAGGACGATGGCAATCTCTCCAGACTCAACATCTTCCTGCTTCCGGACTATAATAGTATCTCCATCGGATAGAACAGGCTCCATGGACTGGCCTTTCACTCTCAACGCAAAATAATCTCCCTCTCTAGCCATGGTGGGGGAGATTTCTTCATATCCGATCACATTTTCTATTGCTTCCATGGGGATACCAGCCACAACAGAACCCAAAACGGGGATTCGGATTCCTTCTACTTTTTGCGCAGTGGATGGGGAATCCAGCAAGTCCATTCTGGCAACGCCGAAAATGCTGCACAGTTTTTCAATCTTTGCCATCCGTGGGATTTTCTTTCCAGTCACCCAGTCGCTCATAGAGCTGGTGCTAACTCCCACAAGGTGAGCAAGCTCTCTTTGAGTGATTCCGGCCTTATCCATTTCTCTCACTAAGTTCTTTCGGAAAATATCTCTTATATCAGAAGTCATATCTCATCCCTCCTTGCTATAATTCTACAATTAAAAGCGAATTTTGGCAACAAAAAAAGAAAAATATTTGCTTAGAGTGTTGACATACACTTAAAGTGGATGTATAATTGAACCTGTCAGAAGGAAAAGAGAGAAGAGGTGATTCGATGAAGGTTACATTACGGGCAGCCCGGGTCAATGCCGGACTGACCCAGAGAGAAGTGGCAGAGCGGCTTGGCAAGGATAGTCACACTATCCTTAACTGGGAAAAAGGAAGATTTTCCATCGACACAGGCAATTTCTTGGCATTGTGTTCCATGTATGGATGCACTAAGGACGATATTATTATGCCAAATTCGTCCGCTTTAAGCGAACAAAACAAGGAGGAGAAGAAATGAGTGAAATTGAGATTTTCAAAAACCCGGAATTTGGGGAAATCAGAACGATTGCCATTAATGATGAACCGTGGTTTGTTGGCAAGGACGTTGCTGAAATACTCGGGTATGCAAAGCCCGAAAATGCCATTGCAAACCATGTGGATGAAGAAGACCAAACCAGTACCCTGATTCAGGGGAGTGGTTCAAATTACAAAAGCAAAGCAATCATCATCAATGAATCCGGACTCTACAGCTTGGTTCTATCCAGTAAGCTGCCGTCAGCCAAAGAGTTCAAGCGCTGGGTTACAAGTGAAGTCCTCCCGGAGATCCGGAAGCATGGCGGATATATCGCCGGAACAGACAACATGACGGAAGCCGAAATCATGGCCAGGGCAGTCCTTATTGGACAGAGAACCATTGAGGAACAGCAAAAGCGTATTCTCGAGTTGAAACCGAAGGCTGATTATACCGAAAGAATCTTGGCAAGCACTGATCTGGTGACAACCACAGCGATTGCTAAGGACTATGGTATGTCTGCCTAGCAATTAAACGGCCTTTTAAAGGTGTTGAAAATCTTGTTCAAAAGGGGCGGCCAGTGGTTCCTGTATGCAGAATATGAGGATGGTGGATACACCTCCAGTGAAACAATTCCCATCGTTCACAAGAACGGGAAAAAAGGCAGCGTGATGCACACCAAATGGACGCAGAAGGGGCGGAAATTCCTCTATGACAAGCTGAAAGAAATCGGGATTCTGCCCATGATCGAAAGGAAGGTAACTGAATGAAAATGCTGATAGTGCCGGAAACGGCGAGCGAAAGGCTGACAGTCCATGTTTCTCTGCTCGTTAAACAATCTGTGAAAGACAAACTGATGCGAGGGGCGATTGCTTCCGGGGTCAGTTTGAACAACTACGTCAACTACGTTCTGGAAAAAGCGCTGAAGGGGGACAAAGAATGAAAAAAACAATGAGCACAACGCTGACGGTGATTGTAACCGATGAAGATGTCGAGGTTGGTGCTTCCGAAAACAGCAAACCAGAGGACATCGCCTTAATGGTCAGTTCGGCCATGTATTACTTTGTCGATCTGTTCAGCAATCACAAAAACGCAGAAGAAGCATTGATGAGATGCTATCGGCTCTGCCGTGATAAAGGCCAGATCTCGGAGGGCGAAGATGCTGTACGGAGTTGAATATAAAGAGCAACACCAGGGCCCTGTAAAGCGGCGGATTTATGGTACCGAAGAGGATGCCATGAGGGCAGCCAAAGACAGAAGCCTTGCCAAAGTCGAGGTCTACAAGTACGAGAACGGGAAAAGAACACTGGTGTGGGCAAGAGTGAAGGGGGTGAGATGATGTGATGGACGCTCCGTTTTCTATCACCGACCTCATGGGGCGGTGGAAATGCTCCAAGGATTCCGTGAAGAAAATGGAGCAGGAAGGCAAAATCAAGAGAATTCCGATGTTCGGGACGTACTACACGGCAAAAAGTGTATATGATCTCGAAAACTACGGAGAAAGATGGGCAATCAGCCCATCTGAGTACGAAAAAATGGAGAAAGAACGTGATTTCTGGAAAGGCAAGTGCGCTGACTTAGAGAGCCTTATCCAGAAAATACATGGAATTACGGAGGGAACGAAATGAGAGTGCTTTTTGAACTGAGCGTTGCGGAAATTAAAGAGTTACTGGCTAAGAATCAGCAGAAGATGGAAGATTCGGTTGTTCCAATGATGCCGACTGATAAAGCAGCTCCGGTTGTTTCGATCACAAGTAATGAACCGAAGCCTCCTGTTTTTGGTGGTAATCATACAGAAGAACAAAAACGGTACTTCTCCGATGGTCTTAAATATTTTAAGGTAGCCAAGAATCTTTCAATAAGTCAATTTGCTAAATTCTGTGGTATTTCAAAATATTCCATGTCGAACTACATGTATAAGCCACAAGACATTCCGGAAGCCCCGAATAAGTGCATGAAAAATATTCTCAGTGCATTGGGCAAGACGATTGGTGAAGTTCAAAAAGCGGGATACAAAATGAGCAATCCGCTTTGGGAGGATAAAAATGCGTGACTACCTAGAAATCGCCTTAATTGGCTTCATCATCGGATATGGATTTATTGCTTTGGGCATGAGGTGAGTATGGATAACAAAGACAAAGAAAAGTTTGCACAAAACATCTCCAGGGTGTGGGAACGGCAAGGGTGGAAACTCTCCACCTTGTCCGCTTATACTGGGCTCAGTTTAGAAACTCTGAGAGCTATCAGAAACGGGTCAACTCGACCCACAGAGCATACCTGTATGAAATTGTGCAGGGTGCTGAAAGTGCGTCCCATGGAGATGATTGTATGAGGACATATAGACAATGGGTTTATGAAAAGGAGGCAGACCGAGAATGGAAGAAAAAGAAAAAAATGGGGTTGGTGAAACCTCAAACCCAGGAAGAAAAGAAACGACTGAACGAGAAACTCGACAGGATGCTGAGGGAACTCGAAGAGAGCTTTCGTTCCCAGACAAAATCCAAGCCCTCAGAGAAAAAATCCAAGTCCCAAAGTCCAGATACAACGACTACGGGGGATTCAAATACCGCAGCTGCCAGGACATCGAAGCGGCCTTAAAACCGTTGCTTCGTGAGTTCGGTCTGTACTTCCGGTATAGTTCGAGTGTCATCCTCATTGGAGATCGTCATTATCTTGAAATAAATGCCGATATTTATGAGACAGGAGCTAAAACGTTCTCGGGAGAGAATGTCGAACGCTACACAAGCCACATCTGGATGGACTCCGTGAAACCAAAAATGGATTCTGCACAGACTTCCGGCAGTTATGAGAGCTATGCGAAAAAACGGGCTTTGGAAGGGCTTTTACTTCTGGACGATGCAGTAGACCCGGACGAAGTGCAAAAGTCCTCAGAGACGAAATCTGCGCAAGCTGGATGCATTTCGCAGGAACAGGCGAAGGCTTATATAGCGAAATGCAAAGAAAGCGGAGGGCAACCAGGCTATTGGCTGAAAAGGTTCAAGATTAACAGGCTTTCCGAAATGAGCCTTGGCCAGTGGAAAACAGCGATGGAGGCGATGGAACGTGCGAAAAAGAAAATCAATCCTCACCAATGACTTCGATCACTGCTTTCTCTGTGGAAGACCTGCGGAATGTGTCCATCACATCTTCTTCGGGCCTAATCGGAAGAACTCAGAGCGAGAGGGATTCATAGTCCCTCTCTGCAATGCGTGCCACAACATGAGTGACCATGCGGTACATTTTAACCGCATGGAAGACCTGGCACTGAAACGAAAGTGTGAACGAAAATTCTTGGAGGATCACTCACTAGAAGATTTTATGAGTATCGTCGGGAGGAATTATCTATGAAGTACAATCTGATAAAAATTAAATCTGCTGACCTAACAGATGACGAAAATGCTATCGATGTAACCATGACCATTTCCGGCCAGAACCCATTGAGGGAAATGTTCCAAATCGCAAGAGGCATGAATGAAGGGGGAAAATACAGCGTTAGTATCGACAAGAAAATTAAAAAACGCTCTCTGGATGCCAATAGCTACGCATGGAGCCTTATTCAAAAGCTGGCGGTTGTGCTGAACCTCCCGAAGGAAAAAGTATATCGAGAGATCATCCGGGGATGGGGAGATTTTTACTGCATTACCCTGTCTGAATCGGACGCAGCTGCCCTGGCTGATAAATGGTCTACCAAGGGAATCGGATGGATTGCTGAACCCCTGTGGACGAACAGCGGTCAGACTTGTTTGATGCTTTATCCAGGTTCCTCAACGTATGACACCAAACAGATGTCTCGATTCATCGATGCCATTATTGACGAATGTAAGGAGCAAGGGATTGAGACTATGACCCCGACTGAACTGGAAGCCCTCAAGGAGGAATGGAAATGAAATCCAGAAGATTCCACCAGTATTGGTTATGTACTTGTCTTTCCCCCGGCATGGGTAGATATCGTTTCATCCGAAGCCGACTCCATCTTCCTTTTATTCCACTAGCGATGCCCACTCTCCGTGTCCGTGGCGGTAGGAACAAGCAGTGGCAAAAAGCCTTGGATATGGAGGCCAGAAGCTGGATGAAGAATCATGTGGAAACGGATACTATAAGATTCTTGAACAATTCTTGGCCTAATGCTAGGGGGGCGTGAAAGTAATGAGCGACAACAAGACCTACTACTATCTCAAACTCAAAGAAAATTTTTTTGACCAAGATGCCTCAATCTTGTTAGAGACCATGCCGGATGGGTACCTCTATGAGAATATCCTTCTCAAACTGTACCTTCGTTCCCTCCACAGCGAGGGGAAACTGATGTTCAACGACAGAATTCCATACAGCCCGGCAATGCTTGCTGCTGTTACCCGCCATCCTGTTGGAGTTGTGGAAAAAGCTGTTGATATTTTCAAGGACATGGGCCTTGTGGAAATTTTGGAGAATGGAGCCATCTACATGATGGACATTCAGAATTTCATCGGAAAATCTTCAACTACGGGAGACCGATTGAGAAAATATAGGAACCGTATCAATGAAGAAAAACTCGCTTTGGAAAACGGAAAAATAAATGTTCAAATGAACACCAAGGTTGGTGTTCAAACAAACACCAGAGATAGAGATAGAGATAGAGATAAAGATAGAGATAGAGATAAAGATAAAGATAAAGATAAAGATAAAAGAACATCGCTATCGTTATCCTTCTATTCGAACAATTTCCATCCTGTTTCTACGAGCTATGAAAAAGAACTCATAGAGGATATGGTCAGTGAATATGGTGAAGAATGGACTCTCAATGCTATGAAAGAAGCCGTTAAGAGCAACGTCCGAAATCTCAAATACGTGGATGCCATTCTAAAGAACTGGAAAACCCACGGGATCAGAGACAAGAAACCGAGAGGGACAGAAACCCTGGCTGACATCAACGACAAAGTTAAGGAGCTGCTCCCGGATACAGCGTACGATGAAAAGGAAACTCAATGGTGGTTATACGAGGAGGGGCTGACAGATGATAAACCAACAGGCGATAGCACTTCTGGCGGGAGCATTTCCGATGTTCCGGGAAGCACAGATGCAGACATACGGGGCGATGCTGAATGACATTCCCCCGGAAATTCAATTCCAGGCCGTGAAAAATGTAATCAAGACGGCCAAATTCCTCCCGACAATTGCAGAAATCCGGGAGGAAGCTATCCGGATCGCACGAGGATCTATGAATGTGACGAAGAACATCCCGGAGCAGGAGTGGGAAATTGTCTACAGGGCAATCGGGGCTGTAGGCCCGTACAGGAAGCCGAGATTTGGCAATACTGTAACAGCTCTGACGGTGAAAGCTATGGGGTGGCAGGGGATGTGCAGTGCAGAAGAAAAGATGATTCCGACCTTGCGGAGCCAGTTCATCAAGACTTGGAACATGATTAGTTCCAAGGAAAGAGCTAAACGGAGAACCACAAGAACCCTGGGAGAAAACAAGGTGAAGAACATCACGGGGAATGTGCTGAAATCATTGGAGGGAGGAAAGCAATGAATAATCTGATAAACTTCGACCCCTTGTTAGTATTGTCATATTTAAAAATCATCAAACTGTATTGCGAGCGACAAGAATCTTGTCCAGGGTGTTTGTTCTTTAACGAAGACCGTGGGTGCGGGTTTAATCCATACGACATTGGAAATGTGCCAAATGAATGGGATATTGAGAGATTCCACAAAAACCTAATGCTGGAAGTGAGCCGTTCCAAATTGGTGGAGAATGATTAAAATGAGCGAAGGAGCAGTGAAGAAAATGTCGAGACCATGTAGAAGTAAAAGTGACATTGAAAAAAGAGATTGGGTGTTTGCTTACAGCCCGGATTTAAAGCAGTGGCTAGTTGGCAAATGGATGGGCCACAACCAAATAGCGATTATGACCCAGGAAACAAACCCCAGAGCGATAGATGTTGATGTTGTCAATGATGGATTCTACGAACCGTTGGCATGGACTGGAGAGGTTGACCGCAATGGTTACATGCTCTTTGACACTGACCAGATGGAGTGCGCAGGAGTTATCGCCAAGATTGTCTGGGACGTAAACAAAAGAGAATGGATAATTATTCCATGGAGAGGTGATGAAAGGCTCGAAGAACAGAGACTAACGGACGCTTTGGCCCTTGGAGAATGGGAGAAAATATGAGTTGGAACTTACAGACCATGATGGTGATGAGCAGCAATAATTTGTACTGTATGGCAAGAAACAGAGAAAGGGGCAGAGAGATGAACGAAAACAAAAATCCTTGGGTGGTAGTAGTCGTGGGAGATTTTTATGCTGTTGCAAGGAACGGCTCTGATGGAACACCGGACATTTTGGATAGGGTGTACGAAGATTGGCACGATGCCCAGGAAAGAGCAGATGGAATGTGAACGTCTGCAAGGACTGCCGGACGGATGGACGAAAGGCGGATCCAATACAGCTCGTTATAAAGCGATTGGCAACGGCATGGCACAACCGTGCGCCGATTTTGTTATGTGGTGTGCCATGAAAATTCTGGAGGAAAAATGAGACTGCAAGTACGAGGATACAACAAAGCAGAACAAGCGTGGGTTTACGGTTCTCTGATAGAAGATTGTTTCGAGGATAGATATTATATCCTCGGAGACAGTCATAACATGGCCGGGTTCTGTAAGGTTGAAACAGAAACAATATCAGAATACAGCGGATTCTGTGATGAATTCGGCAATCCGTTGTATATGGGGGATAAAGCTACTCTATATACCAAATTGACTGGGTGGATAAAGACTGAAGAAGGCTTTGTCAACTACAGCAAAAAGAGAGGCTGTTGGGAGTTTGTAGTACCGGAGCATGGGTACAACAAAAACTACCTGCTTTACAAAGTTGTTAAAAATCTCAACAGCAACCATGGGACAATTTACGACAACATGATTAGAAAATGGGAGAAAGAAAATGAATAAAAAGAAGGTACTGAAAGTATTGGAAAATCTGAAAGAGATTCAGTGCGAATGTGTGAAAGTTGATGACTGCTCCAAGTGCGAATTTTATTCGAATGGGGGATACGGTAGATGCCTACTTGATTGGGATTTAAAAGATGGTCTGGTGCTGCCTTGCTATTGGATCATCGACGAAAAAATTGACGAAATCAAAGAGGCAATTGAGTTGGATGAAAGGGATGACAAGAAAAGACTGGGGCGATCTCTAATCTGAGATGCCACCCCCGATATGAGCTGATTCCGGCTGTCACAACATTCCAAGGAAAGCGTCAGAGGGCAATCAACTATATCCTGGATTTTGATTATATCCGGGACGGCAAAAGGGTTGCCGTTGACGTGAAAGGATGGGCCATGGAGGATGCCCAGCTGAAACGCAAGCTGTTCCAGTGGAAGTATCCCACCATCGAATTGCAATGGGTTGCTAAAAGTTTGAAATGGGGCCATGCAGGGTGGATTGATTACGATGACCTGCAAACCCTGCGGAGAAGGGAGAAGCGTAAGAAATGAAGGCTTGGAAGAAGTGGATGAGTATCGGAACCTATTACCATGTAAACTACAAGGCCGGTTTGAGAGCAATCAGAAACGACCGGAAATTTATTAAGAGCATGAAAAAGGAACAATCCGGGTATCGTGTTTGTTGGAACAGAAGATTTGTTAGTAATCTTCGGATACTGGCAAAAAAGAAGGCGTGGGAGCTTATGATCAAGGGAAAAGGAAAATTTTAGCGATGGAATTCGATGTGAGGAATGGAGCGTGGTTGAGATGAGGTTTGATATATGCAAGCAGTGCAAGCACTTCCGGGAAACACTGGCCGTTGATTATGTCGAGAATTTCTGTTGCCATGGAAAATATCCCAAGCCGATTGAGCTGGTCGAAGGTTGTGACCACTTCGATGAAAGAAAATCACCGATTTGGGAGGCCATACCCGTCGGGAAAAGGTACGGCGTGGCAAAGCTATATGGCATCGATGATATTGACCGTCTCACCTGCCTATCACCAAATGGCGATGGCACAAGGGACTTGTGGTTCACTACCAGAGATCGTGCAGAAATTGTTGCCGCCGCACTTAACCAAGAGATTTTTGCAAGACAGATCGAGGAATCGAAGAAAGAAAGAGGTTAAGAGAAAATGAACAAAAAGAAGGTGCTGAAAATCCTGGAGAATTTGAAAGAAATCCAGGACGAGTGCATGAAAGTTGACGACTGCTCCAAGTGTGACCTTTATTTGAATGGGGGATTCGACAACTGCCTACTTGATTGGGATCTGAACGATGATTTCGAACTGCCTTGCTATTGGATCATCGACGAAAAAATTGACGAAATCAAAGAGGCAATTGAGTTGGATGAAAGGGATGACAAGGTGGAACAATGAGAGCGTGGAAAAAATGGAGCAATATGCGGAGCGATGGACGAATTCCAATCGATGCGAGCTTGACCCGCCAGTTTGTAAAAATGCACAAGAAGGTGTATTCCAGATACCGCCCACACAAAGGGCTCAAACGGGAATACCGGAACAGAAACGATAGAGGAAGGATGATAAAGAAAGCATGGGAACTGATTGCGCAAAGAAACGGGGTGTGGTGACAAAATGAAAGGCTGGAAAAGGTTGAAGAAATGCGGGTATAACCGAGTTCGTGTATACAATCTACACCTTCTGAGAGAATTGCGGCAATATTGTAAAGAGTACAGGTTCCTTAAATCCCAATATCGCATTCGCATACCGGGGAGAAAACAGCGGTTCTTAATGCTGAAAAGGGCAAGAACGATGATGAAGAACGGAATGTGGGAACGGGAACACAGGGGGTGAAACCATGACGAAAGAAGAACTTCTGGAACTGGAAGCCCTTGATGGGCCAAGGCTGGCAGAAATTGCCCATGAAAAGGTGAAGGGAAAGCCCACGGAACGAGCAATGGCTGCCGAACAAATCCTTATTGGGAGATGGCCCGTGGGGCTGGGAAAATTTTGCAGTGCTGACATGGGACTGGACTACTACGAGAGAATGGGAAGCTCACACTTCCAAAAGAAATTCAAGTGAGGGGGAGAAATTAACAAATGGAACCTATCATTAGTCCGTGGGTGTTTTATCTAATTGGTGTGGTTGACAGACTGAAAAATGGTTTGGTGGCCTTTATGACAGCGTGTGCTATTACTTTCCTGTTTGAGGGAATGAGATATATGGAGTGTGATGCTACGGAAAAAGAACAAGAACAGTACGTTAAAACTGCCACAATGGCTGGTGTTTTGTTCTTGGCGGCAAGCATTGTGCTTATCCTGCTCCCAGACAAAACGGTTATTTATCAAATGCTTGCCGCCAACTATGTGACTCCAGACAACATTGGGACGGTACAGAAAAACGTGGTTGACTTTGTAGGGCATATTGCGGAACAACTTGCGAAAGCGAATAAATAATCCACAGAATGGAATGAGGAGCAAGTGATGGAAACGGAAGGACCGATTGTTGCAAAACTGACCCGGCAAACCTTGAAACAAATCAAAGGACTGAGCCTACCGGACTTCCGGGCGTGGCTGATTGAATACAGCAATCAAGTGTACAACATGGGAATTGACGATTGTAAGACTGCATTACATGAAGAATTTGGATTCGGCCCAGAACGGCTGAAACGTATGACCGAACACATTACAGGAGTAGAAGGGAGAAAACAATGACTGTACAATTAATCGACATCACACCTAACGCAATGGAAAAGCTGGCTTTGGTAGCGTCTGTTTGCTACCAAAGCCAACCCAGCAAGAAAGTTGTTAAGAAAATTCTGGAACTGGGACATTGGAGCGTGTTTGAGCATTGCTATGCAACATTCCGAATCAATATGAGCGTAGCAGCACTGCTCCAAATGACCAGACACAGACACCTTAGTTTCACCGTGCAGAGCAGCCGGGCAACCGAGCTTACAGATTTTTATAAACCGGATGATGAACGGGTACTTGATACCATTGACGAGACGATGACCAGGTACCACACCAGAGCGAATTCTGGCAATTACGAGCACGATGAATTGCTTTACATGCTTCCCAAGGCGGCTATGTACAAGGTCTATGTGACCGGGAACTTCCGGGCATGGATGGAGTATCTGCCGAAAAGGATGTGCAAGAGAGCAATGCGGGAACACCGGGAAATCGCAAACGAAATCAGCCGGATTTTGACCGCTAAATACCCGGATATTTTCGGGAAGATTGGGCCTAACTGCCAGCGATGCAATGAGAAAAACTGCGAGTTCACGAGCAAAAACAAGGCTTAATCACATCGGGCTTATTGTCTTTTTCAGTGACTACGTGTTGGCACAGAAAATAGCTGATAAAATAGAATCAGCGAAAGTGATAAAACTCAGCGATGGAATATGGGAGGTAATCAGAGATGATTGAAATGAGCATTGAAAAAGGCATGGAAGAGAACGAATACAACAAAAACATAGAGTATGTGCAGGGGAAATTAACCAAGAGAGATGCCTTAGAAGCCTTTGCGGAGGAAAGTTCAGAGCTTGCCAAGGCGGCTCTAAAACTGATTAGAGCCAGAAAAGACAGCGACAATGTAACCCCAACGAGCTTAGAGCAAGCCAAAGAGAACCTGGAAGAAGAAATTGCAGATGTACTCAATGTTCTCTCTGTATACGATGATGTGGACATGGACAACATCGGAGGCATCATGAACGAGAAGGCAAGAAGATGGGCAAAAAGACTGGGAAAAGGAAAAGAGGTGATTAAGGAATCATGAGAATAGCGGACATCCTTTGGATGCTTGACCCTACCACAAGGGTAAGAGTCGTGCGGTACGAAAAAAGAAAATGCGGAACGCAGCTTCATCCAATCAGAAAGAAGCATCAAATCCCAGCCGGATGGAAAATGATTATGGAATTTACCGCAGGAACCGTGTCATGGAGTATTGCAAAGGAAATAGAAAGTTGGCCTGTAGACGGAGTTATGGTTGATGGTGGCAAATTGATTATCGGAGTGCCAGATATGTTTTATAGTGCGGACGAGGAGGAAGAAGCATGAAATTAACTGACCAAATGAAGGTTATGCCGAATCAACAGAACGTGGTTATCATGGATGACAACGGCAGTGTGTATGTGAACCAGGAACAAGTCGGAGAAATCAAATGGGCGGCTGTAGCAGCCGTCCTGGACTGCAAGGTAAACGAAGTCATGACCAACGAGGATGGCACAGCAGTAATCGTGGAGGTGCATCAAGCGTGAGATTGGAGAAGATGATTGAGATTCTCGACAGACCTGTGGTGTTCAGCATTTACCTAAAAAACGGGAATGGGCCGATAGTTGAGCATTGCACCGTTGATAATTTGCTGTATACACAGATCGTTGAATGGGTGGATTCCAAGATTTTCCTCATCTGCAAAGGAGAAGGAAAGGATGACATCAAAATCGTGCTGTGCGACGATCCCTTTCCTTCTAGATACTAATCGGGGGTGGACGCATGAGAGCGTGGAAGGTTATCAACAGAGAGCGGCAACAACTGGCGGACTTAGAGTTCGCCAGAACAGCCGGAGAAGCCGTAGACGAATACATCCAACAGTGGAGACACGAACCGTACTGGAGAGTCGAAGTAGAACGGGCAGAGTGGGCGGATGGCGAAGAAGGAAACCATATCCCATGGTACAGGCTTTGGGCCCATGGATGCCGGGTGTGGTGTGATGAATGTGGGGACGAAATAGAGCCGGATGAAATAGAAACATACGAGGAGTGCGACCATGACGGCGAACCTATTCTGACAAAAGAGATTAGCATTTGCCCGATATGCGCGCACAATTACAGACAAACACAACTAAAGGAGATAAATCGAAAACATGAAATCGGAACAAGAACTCATCGATGAACCACCGGAGCTTCTGGAGAAGGGGAAAATAACTCATGTTTTTATCAAAAAAGACAGAATTGTCGTGACAAAGGAAGACGTGAGAAAGAACCACGCAGGGTATCCCATCAGCGGCGTTTTCATTTATGACGAAAGGAAGGATGAAATTGGATAAGGAATTTGTCGCAGATCGTTGCTTGAACATCGCAGAGAACCTTTCTGGTTATTCCGCAGATTTCAATGGGCTGGAGCGGAAAGTGAGATACGGAGGGTTCACAGAGAAAGATGTTGTTGACGAATTAGAAGCCTTGATCGATGAGCTGGAAGGATATGCAGAAGAATTATCCTAGTAAAACAGTAGACTACGTGTTGCGAGAGGATAAATGTGAGATAATATGAGCATGGAAGATGTTCTAATAGATAAAATCAAGCACGATGCAGATTTTATACAAAAAAGAGCCGACAAAATGCGGAAATTGGCCACAGATATTGAATCTGGAAAAACGACACCATGTAACGGAGCTCAACTTGCGTATGATGTTCTCTGGGAACTGTGGCACGAATTCGGCTCCCAAGTGCCGTGAAAGGAAGGATAAGATTGAACAGAATTATCTTGATGGGAAGATTGACGAAAGACCCGGATGTCAGAGTCACACCTAGTGGAGAACCTATTACCAGGTTCTCCATTGCCGTCAACAGACCGTACAAGAACCAAGAGGGAAAGTACGAGGCGGATTTCATCAACGCTGTAGCATTTAAAAAGACGGCGGAGATTGCCGGGAACAACCTAAACAAGGGCAATAGAGTGCTTGTGGAGGGCAGACTCGAAATCAGACAGTACCAAGCAAAGGACGGCACAAAACGAAGCATCACACAAGTAGTGGCGGATAGGATCGAATTCATCGAAAGCAAGGCAAAAGGGACCTCAACCCGCTCCGCACAGCAGACTGCCTATACAAAGCAGGAGCCAATGCAGTCCTTCGGGTCTGAAATCGGGTTTGACGAAGAAATTCCGTTTTGAGGTATAAAACATGACTGGAACAAAGAACTCTAGGTTTAGCTCAACATCTTGTACAAGAAAAGACGTATCCAGAGCACTTGACCCACCTCCAGAATTGACCGACAAAGACCTCCACATCAAAATGCTGTGCGAGGATCTGGCCAGAGCAGAACAAAGACAAGGAAACCTCAGCTCTATCATTAAGCACTACAAAGAGAAAGTGGCCTTTTTGGAACAACAGATCAAGCAGATGGCCCCTAGAAGCATCAAATACACAGTCAAGGAACTCCGGGAAGAAAATGGATTGTCCGCAAGACAACTTTCAAAAGAACTCAACTTTAATTATTCCGGGCTGTGCCGCAAAGAAAAAGGCCAATACGGTTGGACAACCAAAGACAAGAAGATCGTGGCGAATTACTTTGGGATTAAAGTGAGCGACATTGATTGGGGGAAGGGGCATGGGTAATAAGTTCTACAGCCTTGTTATTCCGGGAAGACCCGCAACCAAAAAGAACAGCAGTCGGTATATTCCAAAAATCCACCGGCTTATCCCTTCAAAGGCATATCAAAATTACGAAAAAATTGCCGTGAAAGCCCTTCGGGAACAGTACAAAGAGGAACCCATAGACAATCCGGTTATAGTCACAGCGAGATACATCATGGACAACCGGAGAGCGTGGCCAGACCTTGTTGGACTGATGCAAGCAACAGGAGACATTCTCCAGCGAGCAGGAGTGATTGCTGATGACCGCTACATTGTGGATTGGAGCGGGACGATGATTTACGACGTAGACCCGGAGAATCCAAAGTGCTTGATAACACTCCAACCAATCCCGTTGAACGAGCATTATGAATCGTACTGGACTTTAGACCCGAAACTTTTGAAAAGATACGAGGAGTACGTGAATGGAAACTAAAAACATCGGATGCTGTATTGATTGCAAAAGATACAAGGACGATTGCCAAGGACACGAATACCCGGATGATCGTACCGGGAGATACTGCGAATCATACGTGGACAAATACCCGCCCAAAGAAGTATCTGCCGAAGAATTCCAGAAGGCTGTAGAAATCATCAACCAAAAGCTGAAACCATCGCTTGTCCGGCTCGTATGCACTGAGATGGAAGAAACAAAAGCTCTCTTCCAAAAGAAAGCTCAGCAGTACGGAATCGGTGATGAATTGGCCAATTTCCGGGACGGGGCAGCTGCAATGCAATTAGACCCGCAGAACCTCGATGATTGCTTTGTAGCACTGAAAGGATATTGCAATAAGCATATCTCGTTTGTACAGAGAAGCAAAAAATTAACTCCCAAGGTGGTGGAATCGCTGAGAGACATCGCCAACTATGCCTTTATCGCCATTGCCATGGAACAAATGAAAGAAGCGGAGGGAAAATAAATGGCTGGAATCGGAAGAAGAAAAACCACCAACACGGAAAATACTGAAATTAAACAGGAAACGTCTAAAACCATCAACAAAGGCACCGTGAAAATTTGCCTTGTGGAAGGCGGGAAAATGCCAGAGAAAAAGACATTCGGCGCAGCTGCGTATGATTGTTATGCCAGAGGTGATTTTTTCTTAAACGACGGTGACTGTGGAGTTCTTATCCCCCTGGGATTCAAGATGGAAATCCCGGAATGCTATCACGCAGACATTAGAATGAGAAGCGGACTTGGAACAAAAACTGGGCTTCGCCCGACCTTGGGCGTTGGCACCATTGATTCTGATTATCGAGGAGAGGTTTGCATGGTGTTCGATAGAATCCACACCAGACAACTGGGAAGAAATTACGACAGAATCAATGACGGAGACAGAATCGCTCAAATGCTCATTATGAAAGACAGCGAAGGCGGCATTATCGAAACAGATAAGCTGAGTGAGACGGAACGGGGCAATAAAGGATTCGGAAGTACGGGGGTATGAAATGGCCTATCTCAACCATTTTTTAATGTCTCTTATTTGTTTTTTAGTAGGATACGAAATGGGGAAAAGAAGCCGTGAATGACCTTTTGATATTCATTGCAGTGGCAATTGTGATAATGATTTTTTGTGGAGGAGAATAATGGAATGGAAAACAGAAGACACCACAATATCGTCCCCCTCTAAAGACAACCTCGATTGGGTGCTGACAAGACTGGGGAAAGCAGAAGCGGAGAATGTACAGTATTATGCGGCGTACAAAGAAGCAGAGGGTGAGTGCCGGAAGTGGAAAATCATTTCCGCTCTGGTGGGAGCTATGGCTCTCATTCTCCAATACATTTCTCTTTGGTGGAAGCTATGATAGAGAACGAGCTCAAAAAAGCATGGGCAATGGAACAATCACTTGACATACTTGACGAACAAATTGAACGGTTGGCGGCCAGAGCCAAACATCCGACAGTTGGTGACAACGCCATGGAAAGAAACACTGTTGGATACATGACTCTGATTGCCAAGCTGTGCAAAGACAAAGACGAGCTGTACCAGAAACTGGCATACATTGATGAATGTATCAACCTCGTAAAAGACCCTGTAAAGCGGGAAATCCTCCGGGCGAGATATGTTTGTAAATTGAGCCGGAAGGCAACAGCAAAGAAATTCCATTATACAGAAGTGAGAATTTCTCAGCTCACCAACGAAGCCTTGGAAGAATTGAATAAAAGGCTGCACGGGTGACATTATACGCAATTTTACATCCAAATGTGTTAATATATAAACTGTGAAAAGATGCTGTGGTAGGCGTCACTAGGGCAAGTCCTTCGGGGCTTGTCCTTTTTATATGCCCTTGTAGCTCAACAGGCAGAGCGGCTTGTTTGTAACTAGCGGGTTGCAGGTTCGATTCCTGCCGGGGGCTCCAGAAAAGTCCGAACGGCACTCTCTACGGGGAACCGGACGGCGAAAGGAGGAGGAAGATGCAGAAGGCAAGTCATTTACTGATGAAAGAAACGGAAGATGGCCAGCTGATTGTATCTTCCGAAGTCCTAAAGAGAATTTTTGGCGTTACGCAACGTCTTATCTCAGATTGGGCAATGCAAGGATGCCCGAAATATGATCGTGGCTGGTGGAACCTCAAAGACGTTATAGAATGGCGTGGTCTGGGCCGCCAGAAAGGCGAAAAGAAATCGGACGAAGCCAAAAAGCTGGAAGCCGACGCCGATTTGAAATACGCCAAGGCCCGGCAGGAAGAACTAAAGCTGGCTGAGATGATGGGGGAACTAATTCCAAAGGAACTGGTAGAAGCCACCCTGGCAAGCACGTTTTCAACTGTCCGACAACGGCTCCTGGCTCTTCCTAACGACATCAGAGCCGAATGCTTCACATTGTATCCAGAGAACACTACGGGGGTGACAAAACTTGCAGACAAAGCAGTCAGCGAATGTCTCAGCTACCTGGCGGGACATGATAACTCCGGAAATGGAACAAAAGTGGAGACAAGAGCTAAAAAGCGTGGTAGACCACGCAAGACAAAAATTCGCACCACCGGTTAAAATGACCGTCAGCGAATGGGCTGATAAGTATAGGATTATGAGCAAAGAAGAATCCTCATTCCCGGGCCCATGGCAGACAGACCGTGTTCCGTATATGAGAAAAATTATGGACACATGGAACGACGATGATATTGAATATATCGTTTTTATCAAATCGACACAGGTAGGGGCAACGGAAGCTGGCATTAACATAATAGCTTATACCATAGATCAAGACCCCTCCCGTCTGCTCTATCTGATGCCGGATGATGATATAGCCAAAGACTTCTCTGCCGACCGCCTACAGAAAGCCCTTGCGAGATGCGACATCCTCAAAGACAAGTACAATGCCGACGATTCCAAGAACTCTGTGTTGAGGTTCCAGGGCGGTTTTATCAAACTGTCCGGCGCACAAAGCCCCGGCAAATTGGCATCTTGGGCAGTGCCCAAACTATTCATGGATGAAATTGACAAGTATCCGAGATGGGCAGGGCGAGAAGCAAGCCCGTTGAAACTGGCGGAAGAACGGACGAAGAACTGGCCAAACAGAAAGATTTTCATCGCTTCGACACCGACTCTGGAAAGCGGGAACATCTACCAGGCTTATAAAGAAGCCGATGTCCGATATAAATACTTCGTCCAATGCCCGAAATGCGGACAATGGCAAAAATTGGAGTTCGCCAACCTAAAGATTCCCCATCAAAAAGGGGAAAAGACAGACCCGGTATTCGCACGGGAACACGCTTATTACCAGTGTGCCAACCCTACTTGCCAACACCACATTACGGATGCAGAGAAAATCGAAGCAGAGAAGAACGGCAGATGGTGTGTGGAAGGCGAGATACCGGAGGGCAAGCCAAAGAAGGTAGCTTTCTCAATCAACGCCTTGTACAGCCCGTGGGTGACGTTCGGAAGATTCGCCGAAGAATTCATCCGAAGCAAGGATGATCCTGCGGACTTGATGAACTTCGTAAACTCGTGGCTGGGAGAACCGTGGAAGCCAAAAACAGAAACTGTGGCGGCCAAAATGGTACTTCGGCAGAAAACTGATGTAAGAGCCAATTTCATCCCAAAGTGGGCAAAACTGCTTACTGCCGGGGTGGACTGCCAGCAAGGATATTTCTATTGGGTGGTACGGGCCTGGGGGCCCAATCTGACATCACAGAAGATTGCCAACGGACAGGCCATCACTTGGGGAGACTTGCAAAAGGTGATGGATCATTGGTGGCCGATGGAAGATTCAGAGGACTGCCAACAGATTGCCTTATATGCCATTGACGCCGGGTACAGGCAGGAAGATACCTTCCAGTATTGCCTGGACAATTATCCAAACTGCATCCCGGTAAAAGGGGCGTCAAGGCCAATGGAACAGCGATATAAAAAGAGTTCTGTGACACCAGACCAGAAGAGAAGCATGATTCCATTGAACCTGTATGTTGTGGATACAGACCAGTACAAGAATCTGATTTTTGCGCGAATGGAAAGAGATCCAAAGGAAGAAGGCAGCTGGCGAGTCGATGCCGATACCTCACAAGAATACGCCGATATGATTTGTTCGGAACACCGAGAAGAAACCATGAAAAACGGCGTGCAGACTTTGACATGGAAACCGAACAAAGCCCATGCGCAGAACCATTATCTCGACTGCGAGGTGTATGCATGGGTGGCGGCCGATGCCATGAATGTCGATTTAATCGGGAAGATTCCGGAGCCGGACACCGTTGACAACAACACCCAAGAAATAGACCCTTATTCCATCGTACCGAACACAAGAACGTGGGGTGAGAACCAATGACCAAAGATGAATTAATCAAACAGAAAGAAGCCTTACAAGCGGCTATCACTAACGTTCTGGAAGCCGGGGAAGAATTCCAGACCCGGAACGGGAGAGTCAAACAGGCTTCTCTTTCTAGTCTCCAGGCTCAATTGGCAAGCATTGAGACACAGCTTGCCCAGTACGGAGACAACACCATGGCCACGACCGAAATCTTCACGTATGGAGGCTGTCGATGACCAGTTTATCATATAGAATCGGGAGCGCCCTCGATAGATTCTTGTCTATTGTATCTCCCAAGAAAGCCGCTCTGAGGGCTCAATACAGGAACATGTATTTCGGGTACGAAGCGGCTTATCCGACCCGGAAAGACCTTCCGTTCCCGTTTGACGGGAGAGCCGAAGGAATGGCAAAAGCATCCCGCAAGACTCTTAGAGCAAGGGCAAGAGATCTGGAACGAAATTCCGACTTTGCAGCCTGCATCTTGGAAGCTATCGACCGAAATGTCGTGGGGAGCCAGCTAGGGATGCAGGCTCAGACTCCGAGTGACAAGCTGAATCAGAGAATCGAAGAACTTTGGAATCAATGGATTTACCCGGAGAACTGCGATGTGACTGGCCAACAGAGCTTTGAAGAACTCTACTCCATGGTAGTTCGGAGATGGTTCGTTGATGGCGGCGTACTGATTGTCTACAACACCGACCTATCCAAACCCATTCCTCTGACTCTCCAGGTGAGAGAAGTAGATGATCTGTCGGATGGCAGCTATCCCATCAAGCCGGATGGAAGCACGGTTTACTCTGACGGCGTGGAAATGACCCGGGAAGGAAAACCAGTAGCTTACTGGCTGAATACGGTAGATGCCAACGGGTTTGAAACGGTAGACCCGGAAAGAATCCCGGCAGACCGTGTGACATTCCTCTGGAAGAAGGAAAGACCCTCTCAGTTCCGGGAAATCACGCCTCTTGGTAAGAGCGTGCCGAGAATCAAAGACCTGGAAGATTACAACAATGACGTAGCTTTTCAGCAGAAAATGTTGGCTTCTATGTCCGTATTCATCGAACGGGATGAGAACACCCCAACAACGCCTATCGGACGGATTGCCAACACCAAAGATGGGAAACGAATCACACAAGTAAGAGCCGGGTCTGCCACCTATCTGAACAACGGCGAAAAGGTTAAAGCCTTAATTCCTTCCGGCCAGGCAGCAGAATTCAGCGACTATGAAACATCCCAGATGCGGACTGTGGCGGCTTCCCACGGTTTATCCCTTGAAGGTGTTAGCAGAAACGTCGAAAGGGTCAATTATTCTTCTGCCAGACAGAACCTCATCGAGGATGATAAAACCTACTCCAAGATGAAGAAATACCTCCAGGTTCATTTCCTCCGGGAAGTGTACAAACGGTTCGTTGACGCTTGCTTCCTTCGGGGATTGCTTGACGGATACGGATTCGATCCTTCTGACCCTGCCATGTATGAGAATAAATGGATGACAGAAGGAATGCCGTGGATTGACCCGTTGAAAGAAGCTCAGGCGGATGATGTACAGCTCCAGAACTGCACCACGACCCTCCAAGAGGTCTGTGCAAGGAACGGGAAAGACTGGCAAGAAGTGCTTGACCAGAGAGAACGGGAAATGCAGGAGCTAAAAAAGAGGGGATTGACCCAGGAAGGAGATGCCAATGGAAACCAAAACGGAAAACCTTCAAAGCCGGATTCGGGAAGCGGGTCTGACGATGGAGAAGGCGGAGGGGAACAGAGTTAGAGTTTCCTTCATGTCCGAAGAGCCGTGCATGAACTGGGGTGTGCCGGAGATCATGCTCGCCACCAAAGAAGCAGCTGATCTCAACCGGGTAGAATCCGGGGTTGCTCCTGTTCTCTTCAACCACGACAGAGATAAAATCGTGGGACGCATGGAGAACATCGAGTTCGAGGACGGTAAAGGATATGCGGATGTGGTCTTCGATGAAGACGATGAATCCCAGAAGATCAAAGCAAAAGTGGAGAGCGGAAGCCTCCGCGGCGTATCTGTCGGATATATGCGACAGCAAGTAACGGAAGTATATCCCAATGAAATCTATATGGGCCGATTCAAAGGGCCCTGCGAAGTCGTGGACAAATGGGAACTCTTGGAGTTTTCCATTGTATCCATCCCCGCTGACCCTACCGTGGGAGTTGGTAGAGATTTACAAAACAAAGGAGACGAACAGATGAAAGACAACGAAAACAAGCCTGTCGAACCGACCATCACAGAAGATGATGTGAGAGCAGCGGCAGAAGCCGCCAGAAAGGCAGAAAATAAACGAGTACGGGGTATTCGTGAACTGTGCCATAAGCACAACATTGATGCTGCGAACGAAGACAAATTTATCAGCGATGGCACCAACCTGGATGGCGTTCGCTCTGCCATTCTGGACATCCTCGCAACAAAAGAAGCCCCCTTAAAAGCCAAGGTTACTCATGACGAAGGGGATAAGCTGGTACGTGCTATTTCCGCAGGTCTGGGCATGAGATACGGCCTGGAAAAGACCGAAGACCGGGAAGCCATGGCGTATGGACGCATGAGCTTACAGGACATCGCTAAAGACGTTCTGTCCATGGAAAGCCCTTCCGAAGCCCGCTCCATCCATTTGGCGGCCCCGGAAAACGTCCTGAGACGGGCAATGTCCAGCTCTTCCTTCGTGGGTATCGTAGACGAATTTACTCACAAATCCATGGGAAAAGCCTACAATGAACGGCCTGTAACCTTTGATCGTCTGGTGTCCAAAGGCTCTAACAGCGATTTCAAGACCGCTTATCGGTACACCATTGGCCTGGATGACCTGCCGACTCTGATGGCCGCTGAATCCGGCGAATTCACTTATGGGAATGTGGAAGACCAGAAGGTTGGCACCAACATCCATACCTATGGGAAGGGCATCAAGCTGACCCGGGAAATCTTCATCAATGACCAGCTGGGTGAAGTCAATATGGCCATTGCCATGCAGGGAAAAGGCTATCGGAGACTCCAGGAAATCATGTTCTACAAACTGTTCCAGGATGCTTCTCATTTCTCTGAAAAACTGGGCAATCTGGTAAAAACCAACAAAAACGTTTCCACGAAGGCTTTTTCCGAAATGGAACGGCTGATGCTGGAACAGAAGTCCTTTGATGGCAAAGGCTTCATCGGCGTGGAACCTCGTTTTGTAGTGGTTCCGACTAGCATTTCTGGTGAAGTGGCACAGCTGCTGACCTCCACTTCCGACCCCACCTCCACTAACTCCGGCGTGGCCAACATCTGGAACGGCAGACTGACCATGATTCAGAGCCCGTATCTGACCAATACGGATGAAAAGGCTTACTACTTCGTAGCTGACCCGAGTGAAATCCCCGGTATCGAATACACTACACTGAATGGTAATGACACCCCGATTTCCCGGACTGTACCGGACACCGAAGACCTGGGGCTGGCTATTCAGAGCTACATGGACTTTGGGTTCAACCTGCTGGGTGTACAGGGCTTCGTCAAGAACGAAAACAACGCATAAAGGAGAAGATAGCATGAGAGAACGTGCAGGCTATATTATGGACTACAAAACCACGGACGCCGTTACAGCCGGTGTTCCTGTGGTGGTGGGTACTACAATCGGTATCCCGAATATCACCGTCCCGAAAAGCACAGAACCCAATCTGCTGGCTCTGGCTACAGAAGGCGTGTTTGAGCTGGACAAGGATACTGGCAAGATTGACCAGGGTGTGAAGGTCTATCTGACGGCGGAAAAGAAAATCACCGCTACAGCTGATTCCAATACTTATGCCGGGGTGGCCTGGGAAGCTGCGGACGAAGCGGCCACCAAAATTCTGGTTAAGATTAACGCATGAGCATGATCTGCGCCCAACGGAGGGTCTTCACGAAAGCGGCCTTTTCACAAGAACGTTTGGGCGAACCGATTGTCTACAACGGGGCCGAAATCACGGCCCTCGTAGAAATCGGGGCCACAATGGCACGAACAGACTGGAACAACGCGGCCACCACGATTGAAGAAGCCAGGTTGGGTGACACAGCGACGTTCTCCGTCATGGATACAGATGTCCCAGAACCGCAGGAAGGTGACATCATCGAATACAAGAACGATGAATATTCCGTAGCCAGGGTGGAGAATCACGATGAAGCCGGAGGACATTATGTAATAGAAGCTATTAAGTGCGGAAGGGTGACAGGACGATGATTATTGAAATCGACCTCAAAGACTCCATTTCCCCGGCCTTGCAACACGCCTTGGAAACCAATGAAAAATGGCTGAGGTGGGCAAGCAAATCCGTGGGGTGGTACACCCAGAAGCGCATCAAGGAAGAAGTGGCCACGGGCTCCCCAGGCGGGGAAGACTATGAAGAACGTCTCCCTCGTGGAGCACGGAAAGCCCTGTCGGCAACGGCTCCTAGAATGTGGTATGGGAAGCTCCGCAATGCCATCGGCTATGAATATGACAACGGTGTTGTCAGAATCGGGTGGACTTCCAGATCGTCCTCTGTAGAAGGGAAAAAACAGGAAGAAGGCTTTAGACGGGACGTGACACCATCGCTTAGAGCATGGTGGGCAAAATCCGCCGCCGCTTCTAACGGCAAGCTATTCAATCTGAGCGCCAAAAAGCAGGAAATTGATGTTCCCGCCCGTCCTGTGTTTGACCCTCTCCAGAAACGTTTGGAAGCCGAACTTGGCCCGTATGTTGAAGCTAAAGTCCAGAAATACATCCAAGAAAATAAGGACTATGGAAATAAAAATGCCGTGAAGAGAAAGTACAAGGTGTATGACTGATGCTAACAGAGACAAACCTTATGGAAGGCTTCGGGATGGTGCTTGCAAAGTATCTGAACGAAGACGAAAAAATCAAGACATTTTGTCAAGAAAAATTTGGCAAAGAATTAAAAATCTACGTGGGCGAACTCCTGCGGAAGACGATTCCCACCTCCAAGGACTGTCCTTACATCGTCATCACCGAACTCTCGAAGCGGGAAGGGACAAGAGAAGAAGTGAATCACAAGGTGGAATACACCTGCGTGATGTACATCGGGATCGGAGCTGAACGAAACAAGCTCATCGAAGAAGATGGAATCATCATGTATGAGGGCTGTAAGAACCTCGGAGATTTCATGAACCTTGTCCAAATGGAATTGACAAGAAGAAACGACGGGGAACGCCCATTTAACCAGGTGGAAGCCACTATAGTAGGCTCTATTGAACCGGATGGCTCGCACTGGGGCGGTACTCTCAACTGTAGATGGAAGATGGAACAAACCATCGGTCTGTCTCAAATGGAACAATTTTAAGGAGATGAATACATGAGCCAGGTTATGGGTGTTTATTCCCGGCTGCTGATGTGCCCGGAAAAGGCAAATAGCGAAATCGGGACTTTACCGACTGATCTTACAGGGAAGGTTCTTTCCCTGCCTTTTAATACAAACTCTTTGAGCGGCTCCCAGAACATCAATGATGCCGCCACTATTAGTGGCAGACGAGATGCTTCTGAACCTATTCTGGGGAACCACGACTCCAACGGTGACATTGATGTTCCGCTGGATGTCAACGCCTTCGGGTGGTGGCTGGCCTTTGCTTTCGGTTCCCCGACCACTACCCACGACGAATCCTCCGGCCTGTATACCCACGTATTTAAACCGGGGAAGACTCAGCCTTTCGCAACCATTGAAAAAGAAGCGGCCGACCAGGGAGTTTTTCTGAAAACCGCAGGGGTAAAGGTCAACAAGATGTCTTTCCAGTTTGGGGGAGACAACGAACTGACCTGTAAAATCACCTGTACAGGGTGCAAAGAAACCATTGAAAATGCTACTTTGGGAACTCCCACGGACGTTGCATTGCGTCGGCTGAATCAGTTCCAGGCGGCAGGGCTGAAAATCGGTGGCACGAATTCGGCTATTATTACCCAGCTTGATCTTGACATTGATTTCGGTCTGGACACCGACGGATATGCAATCGGCAGTAATGGCTACAGAACACGGCTGACGGAAGGGATTCTGAAACCGAGCGGCAAAATGACGGCGTTCTTCGATGACACCACCCTGCTGACCGCTGCACTGAACAACGAAACTTCTAGCATCGAACTCCCGCTCATCAAGGGCGAAGAATCTCTGACCATCAAGGTCCCCGAAATCAAGTTCAACTACAAATCTCCGGACATCAGCGGGCCTGCTGGACTGAAACAGGAGCTCGACTATTCCGGTTTCTATGGTTCCAACAGCGACAACACAAGCGTCATGTTCACCCTGGTGAATAGCACAGCAAGCTACGCTTTTGAATGCTAACCAAATATAGGGCGGTAATTAAACCGCCCTTTTATTATAAAAGGAGAAATACCATGCAAATCACGATTAGAGCGATGAACTTCGAAGAATACACCAAAATGGAAGAAGTCAAGGATGAACTCGACAAAAAAGACCTCGGATCCGGGAGAAAATTTGCCGAATGGGCCAAGGCCATGATGGAAATGGTGTATCCGAAGGTTGACATCCAGAAAATCAGCGCAGGCACTACCATTGCCATTGTCAACAAGACTTGGGAACTGACCAACAAGGTAGAAGAAGATGATTTAAAAAACTGGAAAAGCTCTGGGAGTGGTACGACCAGGGCAGACCAGGATACTGCGAAGACTGTCGGAAAATAGCAAAGCTCAAAGGGGAGACAAGGGACTGTTCTAAATGCGAGGACAGGATGCCGGACATTTCCCCTTCCAACATGTACTTTCTGCGATTCTGGGCAAAGATACAAAGATGTTTCCATTGGGCTGGCGGTGGTACTGGAGCCTTTCGAACCGGACTTAACTGGGTTGATGTAAAGACAATATCCGAACTGGAGAAAATCAAACTGTCAGAACCGATGCTAAAAAGACTAAGAAAGGCTGAATCCCTGTGCGTTGCGAGCGATATAAATAATCTAAAGAAGAGTAAGAGGTAGACCATGAGCTTAGACACGAGAATGAGCATTACCCTCGTTGATAATGCTTCTGATAAACTAAATAGTATTGCGAGAAGCCATGACAGATTCGTCAGCTCTCTCGGAAAGTCCGCCTCGGGCATGGGGAACGCCGCCTCGGCCAGTGACACCTTAGTAACTAGCATGCAAAAGCAGATGAATCATGCACAGCAGCTGAGCGGATATTTCTCTAACCTGGCTGCTTCCATGGCTAAATACGCTATTTCCATCAATGCTTTCCGAAGCATCGGGAGTGCACTGAACAGCACTCTGACGTCCGGCTGGGAATACAATGCGATGTTAGAGAGCAATCGGATTGGCATTGCAGGTATTCTGTCCTCCGTGACTACATTAAATGGTAAACAGCTTCAATGGAACCAGGCATTGAGCGCTTCCAGCACCATCATGAAGACCCTGCGAGAACAGGCCATGGCGGCTTCGTTAAACACTGCCGATCTGGTGGATACCTTCCGGGGGTTGCTGGGGCCGGGCATTGGTGCAGGGCTAAAAATCGACCAGATTGCCCAATTTGCCACGGTTGGTTCCAAAGCCGTCATGGATATGGGGCTTCCGTCCAACCAGTATTTACAAGAGCTCCGTTCCATCCTGTCCGGCAACATCCGTCCGGCTTCTTCCACTCTTGCCACGGCTCTTGGTATAACCAACCAAGATATTAAAAAGGCACAACAGAGCAGCGAAGGCTTGTTTAAATTTCTCATGGACAGATTGGAAGGATTTAAAAACGCCAATGCTGATACAGCCAAGACATGGCAAGGAACCATGGCAAGGCTCAAAAGCGGTCTTAGCATGACATTCGGGGAAGGCATGGAACCCGTATTCAATTATGCGAAAGAGCAGTTGGGAGAAATCGCCGACCATCTCGTCAAAATTGACGAGAGCGGGAAAAAGCTCCAGATCAATACAGAATTCCGTAAACAAATCGAAGATGCTTCGAAAGCGACAATCAATCTGGTGGAATCTCTTAAACCGCTTGGAAAGCTGACGTTTAGTGCCGGAAGTGCGATTTTTGGACATTTTGCCAATAGCCCTATCCTTTCCGGCGGGCTGATTGGCGGTGCGGTTCTAGCCAACGTAAGCTCTGATCTCCGCAAGGTGTCCGATGATACCAATCACACATATCAAGCCACAACCTTGCTAGGGAAGGCATATCAGCGGCTCCAGGACAACGTGACTGGGTACAGCAAAGGTATGAGAGCCGCCAATGAGCTGGCCAGAGATATGGCCAATGTCATGTACGGCAAAATCACCGTTTCCAAGCGAGGAGAAGGCAGCCCTGTCTACGGATTAGCGGAAGAATACAAGGCGGCAGGTATCGAAGCCCAGAAGGCCAATGAGATGCAGGATAAGGTCTTTGACACCCTCATGACCAAAGGCACAAAGGCCGCTGTAGCACTCATTGAGAAATACCATACTTTGGCTGAGAATATGGCTAGAGTAAGCGCAAATGCTGACGTTCTGAACGGCTTAAATCACGCCACGGGACAGAACATGGTCAATGCCCCCAAGAGCGTCAAAAACGAAGAATCCGAAGCCAAGGGAGCATATTTCAGCATTGCCTCCGGCAAGCGAACCGAAGAATCAATTACTCGGGTTTCTGAAAAGCTGAGAAAATTGGGAATGGATGCGGCGGAAGCGGCGGCAGTCCAACAAAAAGCCCAAGAGATGGTCATTGCCGGGATGGATAAAAAGGCAACGGCGTACATCCAAGAACAAGAGCAATTGGCCGCCAGCAGCAAACTCCAGAAGGATGCTCTGGAAGCAGAATCTAAGAGATTTGCCGACGAACTGAATAATCTGAAAAAAGTAAAGCAGACCTACACCACCATCAACAGTTTGGTGAACCAGATCAGAGCGTCGCAGAAAAAGCAGGAGCTTAATACTAACTACGCACTGGGGGCTAAAAAGCTCGCAGAACAGATGCGGGCAGCCGGAGCCAGTGAGAAGGACATTATCACAGCTGTAAAAGCAGAACTGGATGCTGTCCGGCAGAAACGCTTGGAAGATATTGCTGTCATCGAAGAGAGCGTCCAAAAGCACATCCTGCAAAAGAATACCATTGAACAAACCAAATTTGCCACAGAAGCCCTGTTAAATTCCTCGAAGGAATACATCTCTCAAGACTGGGCCAAAATGACCGAACAGGCCAAACTTCTGCTGAACTACGACAGCGAAAGAATCCTCACTCTGTCCAAGAATACCGAAGCGGTACAAGAAATCAGAAATGCCTACACGGCTCTGCAAGAAGCTGTAAAAAACGGCTATCTGACTTCCGAAGAAGCCGGAAACCTGCAAATTTCCATCTCCAAGACCGTAGCTTCCGGGTATGTTGACCAGGCGGCCAAAATCGCTGAAATCATCAACGAGGAGCAGAAACGTGGACAACTGAACTCTGAGAATGGGGCAAAGATTGTAGCACAGGCCAGGGAAGAAGCAGAAGCCCGGGGTACTGTGGTGCAGTGGACGAAAGCTCAAAGAGATCAAATGATGCTCTTACAGCAGGAAGCTATATCCCTGAGAGCGGTGCAGAAGAGAGGAAACGAGGAGGAAATCAAGCTCTGCACCGAAGTGAATGAGAAAATCAGAACCATTATCGAAACCCTCCAAAAGAGAGGAGTTCAGATCGATGCACTGATTCCCCTCATTAAAGAGATGTATGTAGCGGAAACCACCGGGGCCAAGGAAACCATAGAAGCACTCCAAGGGAAAATTGATAAGCAGAGTGAATCACTGGGAATTGAACGAGAATCCCATGGGGTTATGAGCGTCAGCTTGGCCAAAGTGGGGATGCTTGCCTTCTCCGTTGGCTCCCTTGGAAAAATGTATGAGCGTCTTACCGGACAACAGAACGATAATGTGGATGCCGCTCTTGATGTAATCCAGAGCATGGGCGATGTGGCTTTCCAGATCGATATGGTCAAGACGGCCGTAAAAGACCTTATCCCGTGGTTGAAACAAGCCTACACTTGGTTTAAAGCCACGGCGGCCGCCAAAGTCTTGTTCCAGGCGGGCCCTGTCATTGCCGGGGCAGCCGTGCTGGGCGGAATCGGATATGGCTTATATCAAAAAGGCAAGGAAAGCAATCCGCTTGATTCTGACGGAGACTACGGAACCACAGAGGACAACGACGGGGAAAACGATGACATTGTAAAACCGGCAGGACCAAATCTATTTGAAGGAGCCCAAAACCTTTGGAATCGGATTACAGGAAACGCTCCTCCGAGTGGAGAACAAACTCTTCGGGCTTACAAAGCCATCATGGACAAGGAAGATACGCAAGCCACGAATGTATCTGACCTTGCTCCTAAATACGAACAGCCGGAAGACGAAAAAGCAATCAAAAAGGCTCAAAGGGAAGCGGCTGAAGCCGCACGTGAAGCAGAAAAAGAACGTAAGGCTGCTGAAAGAGAAGCCCAGAAGCAACGACAATACACGGCCAAAATTGCGGAAGAAATCCGAAAAGCTAACGATGCGATGCGTGACACCGTGGTTTCTCAGGCGGACGAAATCGCAAGCCGTGGCGAGGCATGGGGGCTTGATTCTTGCGCTGAATACGTCAGTTCCGTCCTCCAAAAAGCCGGGATTAAGTACCCGGATCTAAATTCGAACTATGCTCCAACCTTGTGGGCCAGAGGACGAAATGATGACATTGCCCATTACGGAACCGAGGGGATGCAGAAGGGTGACATCATCTTCTACATCATGGGGCCGGATGATGAAGGCGTAGACCGCATCACAGGCATGGAAAGCCCTGGACACGTGGGGATTTATGACGGCAATGGTGGCGTTATTCATAGCTCACTGAGTGCAGGGAATTATGAGACCCAGGTACCATATCATCAATATGGCAGCATCTCAATGGGACGAGGGACCAGAGTTCTTGGATATATTTCTCCTTATAGCGGGGTAAGCACTGACGGAAAAAGCTCCGCAGAACTAAAGGCTCAGCTTGCGGAACTTCAAAGCCAGTACGAAATTCTGGACAAAAAGAAAAAAGCAACCGATGATGTCTATCAAATGGTTGTCTCTTTAAATGAAAAGATTGCAGACCTTACTCCGGACATCCCAGATTACGAAAAGGAAACCGCAAAGTACCAAAAAGAAATCGGCAACCTGCGTTTTAAAATTGGCAAGGATGCTGGCAATGGAGCGGATACCACCATTGTCAACAAACAGCTTGACGAGTACATCAAAAAGATCCGGGCAAAGCTGGAAGAAGCAAAACGGGAATATACCATCAGCCAACAGGAAGAAGAACAGAAACGCCTGGACTACTCCTACAAGATGGGATTAATCACCACCAAGCAGTACAAAGAAGAACTTGATAAACGGCTGGAGGATGAAAGAGATTATATCAACTCTCTGCTAAGCCAGGAAAACCTTTCCAAGGACGAACGAGTCAAACTGGAACAGCAGCTCACTGATGTTATTGAGCAGCAACATAGCCGGAGAGGAACAACCCTCAAAGGAGCGTTACTAAATGCCGGAACATCTCTCTCTGAATATGAGATTGATTACTCCAGCATGATTAACTCAGTGACAAGCAGCTTCCAGAGTGGTTTCGACAATATGTATGATGGGATTATAGATGGAACCAAGAGCCTTACCCAGAACATGAAAAACGCATGGGAAGACCTTACCAACTCTATCATCAATATGATCTGGAAAATGGCCATGGAGATGTATGTTGTCAAGCCTTTGTTCAACTGGCTTGGTGGTATGCTGAACCCTGCCGGACAATCCATCAAGACTGGAAGCATGGACTTTGGCGGATATACCACCAATCCTCTTGGTGTAGGATTTGGAATCGGCCAATATGCCAGGGGAGGTATTGCCAACGGTCTTTCCCTTGTCGGGGAAGAAGGGCCGGAGCTGATTGATGCCGTGACCCCTTCCAGAGTTTACACGGCCAAGCAGACCAGAGAAATGCTTTCCGGAGGGCCTCAGAATGTGAAAGTGGAAATCATCAACCGTTCCGGGCAGGAAGTGAAAGCTGATGATGCTAAAGTCAGATTCGACCCCAAGGAAATGGTAGTATCCATTGTGATTGATGCCATCAGCCGGAACACCTCTGGAATGAGAGATATTGTGAAAGGAGTAGCGACAACGTGATTGCTTTTCCAAATTTACCAAACCCAGATTATCCTCTGACACAGAATCCAGAGGACAATACTGTTAAAAGCAAATTCGAGGATGGAAGCGTACAGGTACGAAGGAAATTCACGAAGAGCCGTCGCACCTTCACTCTCACTTGGAGCAAGCTCCCGAATGATAAATTCGAAATCCTCGACAACTGGGTAGTCAATGTGGCTCATTTTGGCTGTGAAAAATTCGTTTGGACTCATCCCCAGAGCGGTAAAAAATACACCTGTTATGTAAGCTCCTACCAAAGCCCAAAGCTCTCGAAGCTAGATTACTGGGATGTTACACTTGAAATCACAGAGGTGTGATAAATGTTAAGTATATCTGCGGTAAGCAAAAAAGCAAAGAATCAGCTCCATGTTCCCGGATGTTATTTAATTCTGCTGGACATCGAGCCGAAGAATAACACTGATGATAACAATGTCATTAGAATCTGCCGGAACAATGAGGATGTGACATGGAAAGGGAAGGTCTACCAAGCCTTCCCGTTCTCCATAGATTCAGTCAAAGAAGATTCCACGGGTTCAGAGCCAGAAGTTCAACTGACGGTAGACAATACCACCAGAGCTTTGCAAGGCATGTTGGAGGACACCAACGGCGGCAATGGATACCAAGTCATTCTGAGGATTGTATACACTGAAAACATGGACGGCGAGCCGGATGTTGAAGAACTTTTCACCAACAACCATGCCACCTCAACCGAACAGAGTGTGACCTTCCGACTGGGATCCGGATACCCTTTGAACTCCAGACGCCCTCTTTACAGATTTATGAAAGACCATTGCAGATTTGTATACAAAGGAATCAAGTGCGGATGCACCTCTGATAAAGCCACGTGCAATCACACCATCACAGACTGCCGGGCAAGAGGGAACTCTGCAAGGTTCGGCGGGTTCCTGGGCATTGACCAGAAAGGGGTGTACCTGCATGGGTAAATACACAGACCTTATAGGATGCCCTTTTGTTGGCAGCGGAAGAAATCCCAAAACAGGATTAGACTGCTACGGACTGGCAGAAGAAGTGTTCCGCAGGAATGGGAAAGAAATCCCGGAGTACGACGAAGACTATCGCAACATAGAATGTGTCTCTAAGACCATGAAAGGCGGTCTGAGCAAACCATGCTGGAAAAAGATAGATAAAGGATGCAACATTCCAATCCCCTCTCTAATGGCCATCAGATTTGGCGTACCAGCGCCTTTTATCAACCACGTCGGGATTTATATAGGGAACGGGAAATTCATCCATACAAGGGAAAATACGGGTGTCGTTATTGAAAGCACAAATAGTCCAATGTGGAGACACGTTATCGAAGGATATTACGAATATGTAGGAGAATAACATGTTCAAACTCTGTATTGTAAAGAATCCGTTCAACCCAGCTCAAGGGAGAGAAATCAAGCCCATGGGCCATGGAATCACGGTTGAACAATTGATAAGAGAATATCAGCCTCACGGCGAAATTGTATTAAAGGCAACCGTGAACGCCAAAAGCGTTGATGACAAATACGTCATCCAAGATGGGGATTTTGTGGTGCTTTATCCTTACATCGGCAAGGGTCATGGAAAAAGACTTTTCTCCATTGTAGCCATGATCGGATTGTCCTTGGCCGCTGGATGGGCTGGCGGGCTTGTCACCAAGCTGGGCGGCACAGCATTTCTGTCTAATCTGGCATCGGCTGCCGTAATGTTTATCGGTGGGGCAATTATTTCCCATTTCACCCCCAGAGCCAACATGGACAGAGGGAAGTATGACGATGGCAAGAACACCGCCACCTACTCATGGAACGGCCCGCAGGTGATGGAAGGGCAGAACAATGCCATCCCTGTGATTTACGGAAAAGTAAAAACTGCCGGACAGTCCATCGGCAAGTATATCAACAACGACGGAGATAAGGAATATCTGAATTGGCTGATTGCCGTGGGCGAAGGCCCTCTGGCCATCAGTGACATCAAAATCAATGAAAACCCGGCATCTTATTATAAAGGGGTTGAGGTCTACACAAGAGAAGGAACCAACGACCAAGAGATTATCCCGAATTTTAACGACACGTATTTTACGAAGGAATCCAATTACAAACTGGACGGAACCGAAAGAATTGTGTCCGTACAAGGGAACGGAACCCAAGGCATCATCGTATCTGTTGAGTTCCCCAATGGCCTGTTTTATGCCAATGACAAAGGCGGCCTTGATACAGCGTGGGTAGAGCTGGATTGTGGATGGAGAAAGAAAGGCGATAAAGACTGGATTAGCTTCTTCCCGGCATCCTACAACCCCCCACCTAAAGTCAAATGGGAACCGCTTGCCAAGATTTTTGGGAAAGGCAAGACAAGTAACACGAGCCAGACCAAGACCGGGATTAGAGTATCGGGGGCAACCAGCTCTGCAATTCGTCGGCAATGGCGTGTAGACAATTTGGATGCGGGCGAATATGAAGTCATGGTCAAGATTACAGAACGAAGTCATGATGAAAACTCTAACCGGGCCAGCGTGAAAGCATATTTGACTGGTGTATCTTCTATTGTCTACGACGATTTCAGCTATCCCAATGTCGCCCTTGTTGGTCTAAGAGCGCTTGCCACCGACCAGCTCAACGGCACCCCTTCCGTGTCGTTCATGGTGGAGAGAAAGAATGTTTGGGTTTACAACCCCCACTCCATGATGTACGAGGAACGGCCAGCCAACAACCCCGCATGGGCAAGCTACGATTATGTTCACCAGTGCAGACGTATCAAGAACATCCACACCGGGGAATATGAGTTTGTAGTGGAAGGCGCAGACAAGAGATTGATGCTGTACGATCAGTTCAAAGAATGGGCTGATTTCTGCGAGGAAAAGAAGCTCTACATCAACTATTGCGATGACTCCGAAGGCCGTTTGATGGACAAGGTGAACACCAATATTGCCCCTGTCGGCAGAGGATATGTCCTGTGGTTCGGCACAAAGTGCGGCTGTATCTTTGATTCTGTTAAAGAACCCGTGCAGATGTTCGGCATGGGCAACATCGTATCCGGGACATTCCAAGAAGATTTCTTACAGACCTCTGACCGTGCCAATGCAATCGAGCTGACCTATACGGATGCAGATAACGACTATAACCGCAGCACCATCATGGTGTATGGGAAAAACTATGACGATGACGATGCCGTTCAAAAAACAACCTCTGTGACATACGATGGTATCACGAGTTACAAACAGGCGTACAGAACAGCAAAATATCTCTTAGCTTGTAACGAATACATGGTCAGAACAGTTTCTTTCGAAGCCGGAGTTGATGCCATTGCTTGCCAGGTTGGAGATATGATTCTTGTATCTCACGATGTGACAAGATGGGCCTATTCCGGGAGAATCGAGAAGGTTGAAGGAACGACCCTAACACTTCCCTGCGAACTGGAAGACCTTACCAAAAATTATAAAATCATCTATCGAACCCAAGATGATGTCATTCATGAAAAAAACATCACCATCAAATCCAGCAAAGACGGATGGACGGCGTGCACTGTTTCCACATGGAACAACGATGCTCCTCAAGCCGATGATGTTTTTGACATCTCGTATGTCGAGACAGGGGCAAAACCTTTTGTTGTAAAGAGCATCACCAGAACCCAAGACCTTGTACGGAAGATTGAGTGCACGGAGTACAACGAGAATATCTACAATGAAAATTATGATATTCCGCCCAAAGACTACTCCATGGATGCTGTGAATCTCCAGAATGTTATCGGGCTTACAGGCAAGCAGAGCGCATATATCGAGAATGATGTAAAGGTCTGCAAACTGTACGCTTCCTGGGCTTTACCGAATGGAGCAACAGAATGTAAATATGAGATACAGTTGAGCACGGATAACAACACCTTTACCACAGTTCGGAACTTCTACCCTTACAAAAGTGTTACACTAGACACAGAGTTTGGTAAATCGTATTACATCAAAGTAATCTCTCTCTACGGAGGAAAACAATCCACAGGGAGTGTGTACGGCCCCATCGACCCGGCTGTGACAGAAGCACCACCCGTCCAAAACCTCTATGCTTACAACAGGTACAGAGACCAGAACGACGGAAAGAGCAGATACGACATTGTTGTAAAATGGACTGTTCCTTCTGGCCCCTCCTATTCACAAGCGCAGGTGTGGTATAAGACAGACCACGACCAAGTGGATGCCATCGTTGTGAAAGAAGGTGTCTCTGCCGACGAACTTGGCTTCCAAGGAAGTTGGAAATACGCCGGACAAGGATACGATGAAGTCACCATCCCCCAGGCAAACGTGGGAGACACCTACAAGATTGCTGCTGTATCTGTAGACAGATGGGGAACCATCGGGGATCCGGATACTTCCCCACAGACGAAAATCAAAGTCATGATGAAGAGTGACCTCCCGAACACCCCAGACGGTTTCAAGATTTCCTTTACGGACAAGGCAACGGCGGCATGGAACGAAGTCACGAATACGGACGTCATGTATTACGAAATCCGGCGGGATAATGCGCCGGGAGCTGAAACGGCTGGCCTGCTGGCACGGACCAACGGAACGTCCGCTGTCGTTGGGTTGACTGGCAGGTCTGGTAAGCTGTACCTGTACGCGCGCAACGCGTTAGGGAAGTACAGCGTCCCCGCGGTATTAAGCTACAACAAGACGGCGCCGGGGAAACCGGACGCGCCGACAGTTAAAAACACCATGACGGGGTTTACCGTTGCCGGACAAGGTATCCCGGCGGACGCAATCGGGATGATGGTATACATCAACGACGGGGACGCCGTAAAGACGGAAAACCCGGTCATGAGCTATAACTGCGAGCCGGGTATCTATGATGTGGCTATTGCATATTATGATATGTTCGGGGCCGGGGAGCGGTCCGCAACGACCCGGACGACGGTAAAAATCATCATCGATGAAACCAATATCAAGGATATGGCTATCAGTCTTAAAAAGGTTGACAAGACCATCCAAGATGCCGTGAAGGAAGCGCAAGGCATATCCGGGAAAGTTGCTGAAATCAAGAAAACCACGGACAGTATTCAAGCCACCGTTGCCGACGATAAGAAAGAGCTGGCCAGTCAGATTACGCAAAACGCCGATAAAATTACATCCGTTGTAACGAACCTGGGGGACAGCGCAAAGGCCAAAGAAGCCTACAGTGCCATTGCCCAGATGCAAGATGATATTGCATTGCGGGTTAAATCTGGGGAAATTATTTCCCAAATTAATCTGAGTAAGGAAGGCGTACAGATTGACGGGAAGCTTCTGCACGTGACCGGGGACACGGTGTTTGATCAAAACGTCGTTGTGAAAGACATGATACAGGCGGGGGCAGTAACAGCTGATAAGATGGCGGTGGACAGCCTTAGTGCCATCACGGCAAACGTGGGCAGTTTAAAGGGCGGAACCATCACGGGGACGCAGATTGTGGGAACGAACTTTAAAAATTCTAGCGGTAGCTTTACCGTGGACGACAGCGGCAACATCTATGGGGCCACCCTGAAATCAGGTACGATTGACGGCAACACAATCCGTATCAATGGGTACAACGTACGGGCCGTTACTATAATGCGTGGGGTGCTCTGGGCTGACGACGACGTTAACAACGGATGTGTCACCGTGCCGCTGCCTGCTGGTTATACCGAGAGTCAATGTATCTGGGGATGCTATACGCAAGGCGGCGTTGACCGTGACGGCACCTGGCACAAATGGGAACAACCGTATCAAGTTATATCAACTACTGATACGGCCAGTTTCAGCAAAAACGACACGTTGAAAAGTGCATATGGTAGCCGTATATATTACTGTGATAACATCGTTAAAGACCATTGGGTAGCTTACTGGATTATAGGGGTGAAATAATGATTTACTATCTGATTGACGACAAGACAAAAAGGTGCTATGGGTTTGCTGACCAAATGCCGGGGCCAGTAGATGGTACTACGGTTTTCGGCAGCGAAAAAATTGTTGACAATCCCCACGACTACGTATTGCAGGACGGCGCCATGGTTTACGACCCGCCCAAGGAGGAGGAGGCATGAAGCAAACGACATTCCAGCCCCCGGAAATCCGGGACGCGAACGACAACATTATCCAGGCGGGGACCTACGGCAAGACGTCCCCGCTTGCTAACAGCGACAACACCGGTGTACTGGATTACATCAACAATAACCTGATGTATCTCTACAACAACACCATGGGCGGAACCGGCGGGGAAATCAACACCGAAACGATTACCGGCAAGACGGGGACTATCACCAACCTGACAGCAACGACGGTTAATGCTGGCACAGTGACAGCCGACGCCCTGAACGGGCCGTTGACCGGCAATGTGACAGGTAACTTAACCGGGGATGTTACCGGTAATTTAATAGGTGATGTTACGGGCAATCTAACCGGCACCGCTGACAAAGCCATTGCAGACGGGAGCGGAAACAACATTGCCAACACCTATGTTACAAAATCGGCCCTTGCATCCAGCGTTACCACAGCAACGGGGAATGTCACAACGTTAACGGCAACCGACACAACGTTAACCAACGTCACGATTACCGGGCAAACATCCGTCCCCACGGCAAACGCCGGAAACAGCTCAAAGGCCATTGCTAACACCGAATTTGTGGCCAAATCCCTTGCGGCCCTGGTTGATAGTGCCCCGGACCAGCTAAACACACTGAACGAGCTGGCAAAAGCTCTGGGCAACGATGCGAATTTTTCCGCCACGGTAACGGCGGAACTGGCAAAGAAGCTGAACAGTGCCGAGGCCGAAAGCACATATGCGACAAAGACGGAAGCTGGTGTGCCGTACCAAATCAAACGGAACACGGCGTACAAAGTCGGTGACGTGCTGACATCTCCATCCTTACCTCCGGGCTGTGTAATCGTTGTCACGCAAGCAGGGACGACGGGTAGCACAGAGCCAGACTGGGCAACCATTAAAAGTAACATGGGGGGGGTAATAGCTGACGGAACTGTAACGTTTTATGTCAACGATACACTGAGCAAGCACAGTATTGGCGATATTGTCTACAAGCCAACGACAAAGACGGGAGAACATGAATACCTCCTGCCGTTGGACGGGCAGACAATCGACGGGGTGAAGTATAAACAGCTGGTGGATTATCTAGGGAGTACGACATTGCCGAACCTTAACGGGCGGTATCTGAGGGCTGACACCACGCCGGGAACGATGGTGAAAGCGGGATTGCCGAATATCACGGGTGTGGCTCATGCCCTTCTTGGACCTACGTCCCGGATTGCGTGGGACACCAAAGATACTACTACCGGGCTTACTGGCCCTTTCTTTGCAACAGGGAAATACGGGGCGTATGCTTCCGGTACTACCACAAATGGTGAGACGCTGCAACATAATCTGAATTTTGACGCCTCCCGTTCCTCCGCTATATATGGCAAATCCGACACCGTAACGCCTCTAACCTACACCGTGCGAGCCTACATTGCATATGCATAAAGGAGTAAACATGAGCGAATTTACAGACGGAACAACGAAGTTTGTTGTTACACAATCATTGGGGGTACTTCCCGGAACTGTAACAGCGTTCTCGGGGACGTTTAAAGACGGATACCCCATCGACAAGAACACGGGGCTGGTAAACCGTGAATGGCACCTGTGTGACGGTACCAACGGCACGCCGGACCTGCGGAACAGATTTATTTATGGCGGCGATGGGAGTAACAACGGGGCAACGGGCGGGGAAGCAACACACACACTGACGGAGGCTGAACTGCCCGTCTTTACCCCATCAATTAGAACGTCAAGAGATGATAGTCATCCAAATTCAAATTCTTTGTGGCACCGTGACAGAGATAAAGTTGCGGTAGGGAGCGATTCGCCAATAATGAGTTCTGCCCCGCTTGCTTCAATCGGTGGCGACCAGCCCCACAACAATATGCCCCCGTACTACATCCTAGCTTTTATCATGAAACTTTAAAGGAGATTACAACGTGAACGACATTATCATCGAGGGATTAAGCACCATTATCAGCCTTGCCGTGGGCGGTCTTATCGGCTACGTCGTGGCCTATGTTACCGGGCTGAGAGCAATCCGCAAAGGGATGCAGTTAATCCTGCGGGCGTCCTTGAACGATATGTACATCCGTTTCCAGCAACAGCCGCCCACAGCAGACGACAAACAAGCGTTCGAAGAAATGTTTGAGGTGTACGAAAAACTGGCTGACAATGGCGTCATGGACGTAAAGCATAAAGAAGTTTTAATGATGAAAGAGAAGCTAAAATGAAATCTTTATTAAAAAAAATGAGCGAATGGACGATACTCACACCCATGGGATTCATATATGCCGTGGTAATCATCATGCTCATTCTTTTAGTCATCCCTCCTGCCGTTTGGTTGGGAGGCTGGTTCAAAGAGACTGACACTCCATGGTTCTTCCGGATGATGGACGAAGCACGGAAGAACACACAGACTATCTTTTCAGCGGCAGTTGTTGGCGGGGTAGTGGCAATCGTGCCATTTCTCGTAAACAAGAACCACAACAAGATTCCAGACAAACTAGAAAAGGAGAATGACAATGGAGAAACCGACAATCGTAGATTACGGCCTTGAATTTGCAGATTTAACAGACAGAGATAGCACGGACATGATTGTAATTCATCACACCGGAAACCCGGAAGATGACGATTTGTCCGCAGAAGAAATCCATGAATCCCACCTTGCACAGGGCTGGGCAGGAATCGGCTATCACTTTGTTATCCGCAAAGACGGAACGATTGAACAAGGACGGCCCATGGATGCAATCGGGGCGCACGCTTACGGAGAGAATTCTCACACCGTAGGGATTCATGTGTGTGGTAACTTCGACCTTGTATCCCCTACACAGGCACAAGTTGAATCGCTGTCCTACCTTGTTGGCTGGGTAGCAGAATATTATGGCATTACTCCCGACTATATGCACGTAGTGGGGCATAGAGATTTGATGCCTACCGCTTGTCCGGGCGATAATTTGTATAATCTGCTCCAAACCATCAGAGGGAAGGCCATCTGGTATCAGCAAAACTACTAAAATTACGTTGTGAAAACAACAAATGCTCATATAGCCACGAAAATGCGATATGAGCATTTTTCTTTCATTGCGCAAGGAATCATAAGCGAAGAAAATTTTAGACACGTTAAAACGGCCATAAAGAGGTGGTTTTTGATGAACGAAGAACGAAAAAAGTATCTTGTAATAATTGTTGCCGTTTCTGTGCTTGCTGTCATCGCAGGATTCATCTATAAGTGGAGAACGGACAAGAACGAGAAGGCAAAAGTCGTATATCCGGACAAATTACAAAATACAGAAACGATTCAGAAAACACTGAATATTGATAAAGGAAATGCAGAGAGCTTCCACAGAGCAATCCAGACAGTCCAGCCCAATGTTACATATTACATTACATCCCCTTCCGTAGAATCGGCGGCAGAGGAAACGGCAGAGCGAATTAATAAGAACGATGAATCGCTCCCTAGACTAGCGACAGAAAAGACAGACAGAACCGTAGTCACTCCCAACACAGAGAAACAAAAGGTGGATGTGTACAAGATTAATCTCAACAAGGCCCATAAAATCAAGGCGGGAGTCATGACCACAGGGGACAAGACCTATTACGGGGTTGGCTACCAGCAAGGGCGATGGGAAGGAATGGTTTACACGAGAAGCGGGAAGAAGATTGAAGCCGGGAGCATCACCTATACTGTAAAGGAATGGTAAATTTGCCACCGAAATTGATTTCGGAAGCAAACCTCAAAAATCGGGAAATTTGAGGTGTGGAAAATTGCAGACCTCAAAAATCGCAGAATTTGAGGTCAGAAGGAGAACAATATGAAATGGTTTATATACGCCGCCTTACAAATGCTGTGTATGGTGGTGTGCTACTTAACGAATTGGATCGTAGTCATTTTTGCCAACAAAGAAGGCGAATTGCCGGGGTTCCTGCGGTTGTGGCAAACATGGGATGATACCCTGGACAATGAGACGGACATCAAGCGGATGCCAAAATTTCTGCGATACAACTGGAATGACCATTATGTCCAGGTAGAGACTACAGAGCGTGGACAAAGGCGATACATGGAATTTCTGTTTGAGCCGTTCTCCTTAAAAGACCGGATCAGAAGATATTTCTGCCGCTGCCATTGGCTCTATAGGAATTGCGGTTATGGATTTGCCTTTTACTGGTTCGGCGTAGATGTAGAACCGCCTGTAAACGCCACACTAAAGGATGATTGGTATTTCCTATCCACGGATAAGGCATGGGCATTTAAAAGCTCCCAGAGGGCATTTTGTAGGCTGAGATGGAAGGTATATCTAGGGTGGAAAATCCAGAGACAGTTAAACAAGCCGCATAGAGCCATGATCGCTACGAGGGTATGGTTTCAGCGGTAAATGTGGTATAATAATATTAGCCATGGCACGGCCATCTCTGGGTTCCAGAATGGAGTAGGCGAAAGCTGAGCAATCCCTTGGGGTGGCCACACTAAAACCATATCGGTTTTGTAGGACGAGCGTCTTCGGACAATCGTCCGATTTTTATGCCCAAATCAAATATTTTATAAAAATATGCTTGACTTTATATATAATAGGTGGTACTATATAGACAAGGAAAGATGAAAGGAGAATGAATCATGAAGAAGATAATTAGAGGGTTGGTCTACAATACCGAAAGCGCAAAGGAAGTCGCAGACTGGAGTAATAGTTTTCCAGTCAACGATTTCAATTATGAAGAACAGCACCTGTACAGGAAACGCACAGGAGAGTTCTTCATTTACGGATGGGGTGGCCCGAAGTCCCAGTACGCAAGGGCAACGGGGCTAAACTCTTGGACTGGCGGCAGTGCTATCACGCCTATCAGTTACGATGAAGCAAAGCAATGGGCAGAAGAAAAACTCTCTGCTGATAAGTATGAAAGCATCTTCGGTGAGGTGACGGAAGATGGGGGCCGGACTACCCAACTGTTCAGCCTGTCAACCATTGCCCTGGAGAAGTTGAGAGTCATGGCTTCCAAAGAAGGGAAGTCCATGTCCGGTCTTGTGGAAGAAATGATTCTGGAAAGGAGTAAGTAAATGAAAACGTTAGCGATTGCACAGAGAACCACGGGGATGGACATCTGGGAAGATGTGTTCGGCACTGACATCTCCCTTGGGGAAGCCATTATGGAATATTATGACAATGTTTGGACCCATATGGAAGAAAGCGACAGACGGCGCAGCCAGATGGGCAGCATCAACATTGTGCCTGTCCCGGATGAAGATCCGGAGGATGGAGTAAAATTCGAATATAAAGGAACTACCTATACGCTCCCGGACTTGTGGGAGGAAACGGTAGAGGATTACAGTACCGTGGTTCTCAAAGGCAAATGGCTGCTTCCGTTTTATTGCCGTACCGAAGAATTGGACAGAGACGATTTCGAAAGAGGAGAATCCTGCGGCTCCCTCGAAAACCACTCTGACGTGGAGATCGTCGAAACCGAATCCGGCAGATACGCCATGTATGGGTGGAACGGTGAGTACGCAGATCAATGCTGGAAGCTCGACGAGCATGGGAATCCCTTGGATGATACGGAGTACACCATCACCCCGGTAAGCGTAGAGGTGGATGAAGACCTTTTCGAAACGGTGGGTTACAAGATTGAAGAAAACTAAAACAAGCCCCTTCCCAAAAAATGGGAAGGGGTTCTACTTTTTGCCTTCCTCGAAATTCATTGGAAGCCCTTCCTGGAAAATGAGGTTCTACTTTTGCCTTCCTGGAAAATCGGTGGAAACGCCTTCCCGGAAAATCAAACGGCGAATATAATATGCCATTGCTATTGCTATTGCTTTTGCTTTTACTTTGCAGAACCGTTTCTTATGGATTATCTATATATATGCAAAATGCTTTTGCTATTGCTAATGCTGTTGCCAATGCCAATGCTCTTGCGGTGATTGCAAAGATGCCCGATCAGAGAGAGGAAAGACGTGACTGCATGGAACGGCGAAGATCAGAGAGGCCACAGAATACAGGGACGACACAATACATCGGCGGATATGAATAAAAGGAACATGAAAATTGCGAGTAATATACATCTTGATTGATAAAAAGCCGGGAAAATGCCTCACGGCATGGAATAATAATTCATAAAACTGGCGGGGCGAAAGAAGCCAATACAGCGAATAATCGCCACACTATACAAGCACAGTCACAACGAGTGTGGTACAATAAGACCATGGAGCTTAAAGCCGCAGACTGCTGAAACACAAGGGGAGTCATAGACCCCGACGTATTTCACTGTCCGGCGTACAGGGAACGTAACTCATGAGCGGAACCCGCAGCTCCTGTACTCATCACCTCTTTTCAGCGCAGATTGGTGACGGGATTGCATGGGGATTGCCACCGCCTGCACCAGAAGGAACGGTACAATTCTTCTGGTACCGGGTGGCCGCCATTGCTTTTCAATTCTTCTCATTTTCATTTTTACCCTCCTATCGGGAAAGGGAGCTGTCATGTGCGTGGCGGCTCCTTTTTTCGTGCCCAAAAATGCACATGGCGCATTAAGAGATCCAATGCACGCCCACCATTAAGAGAAATTTTTCAATCAAAAACAAATGCACGCCCGCCATTAAGGGAAATTTCTTGGACATTTCTCCGTCCGGAATCAAAAATTTTTAAAAATAACGTCGTTTTGCAAAATAACTGAAAATTCTGACGCACAGAAAAACGAGTCAGAAACTCCGGAAAACCCGTTTTTTCAAAGTACAATTTAAAAAATGGATTTTAAATAAACTGAAAATAGAATGGCTATCAACTACCAAATCTGAAAATTTTACCCTGGAATTGTCGCAAAAAACACGCAACAATGAAAATCCTCTTTTTGTCGTTGCATGGTGTAAAACTCCCATTTTTCGACCGTGTTAAATCGGTTTAGAAGGCCGATTTTTTGCGGCGAATACAAGTATATAGGCCCAAAATTTCCTTGTTAGAACTGAAAATAGGGAGTGCTTTGAAAGCGGCTCATGAAAAACAGGTATAAAAGGATACACCAAAAGAAAACCGCCTACAATGGCAAATAACCACGATAGGCGGCAAAATAAATTGTGTTGAAAATGGAAAAAACTTGCCAGGCCCGGAAATAAAATCTTGTCGGATCCGGAAAGAAGGCAAAAAATAAGCCGCTCACAATGAGCGGCTTATCCACCAGAGTATAGCCAGGACAGCCCCAACTGGTAGAAATAACGGAATAAGAATGATTATCAATCAGATTCACCTCTTTTTGCCCATTTTTAAACCCCCTCTATATGCTGTACATCAAACTCATGGGATCCACAGCCACAAGTACATCGGCCTTTTAAGCAACCTTTTACAATGCTACTTTTTGTAAAGCGCTCCCAGGTGGCACCGCAATGTTTACACTTTATGACCCAACGGGACGAAAATTGGTGTAACTTTACAGTCTCTTCCTGGCTTGCATACTGTCCGATTTTCACCCCATAAAGGTGTGAAAAGGTGTTCACCGCTTTCCACCACAAAAGATCATGACCATTGGATCCCACGACAGTATGAGCGATTTCATGGAGAATCGTATTCAAAATGGAGTCGTTATCCATTTGTAGAAGGGCGGCGGCGAAGTCCAGTTTACACCAGTCAACAACGCCGAAAATGGTGTGCTTCCGACAACGCCCCATCCAGCGCCGGGCCCTGGTGTTAATTGTAACATCTGTTACAGAATAGAATTCAAAGTCGGTATCTCTAACAACTTTTTCCATCCAGTAGTTTACCGTTTCAATAAATTCTTTCTTTTCCATGACAGTTTCCCCTTTCTGTTACAACTTTAACAACTTCCCGGTGGCAATGGCCTTTTTTCGTCCTGGCCCGTGCACAGGGAAAACGATAACTTGTTCGTGTGGACGAAAACACAATTTACAATCCACACACTTTGTATTTTTGCTGGTGGCGCTTGGACAACGCACCATGGTTAAAGATCCCATTTTTTTAACGGGATCGGCCATAGATTCCACTGACAGCACAGCAGATAAACCAAAAGCCTTCACACGTCGCACTTTTTGCAGGCTTTCACAAGAAAACTGAATAAAGAATTTTTCTTTATTGAATTTCTTTATCAGTTCAATGTTTTCAGCGGTAGCAGGGGCGTGTGTATATCCATACACGGTTTTAGCTACAAAAAACGCTTTTTTGTAACTTTCCAGAATCTCCTGGCTGATTTTATCCGTTCCCGGAATGCAAATATCGCCCGTTTCATTCAGCCGGATAATTTCGGGGACGCCCTTTCTAACGGCGTCCCGGGGAAGATCAGATACCGGGGATCCGTCTAAACCCATGGTCACTTTTTTCCAGACCCAGCTGCACGGACCGAAAAAACCATAGCAAGCCCCGCATTTTTTGAAAAAACAGGATTTACAGCAAAAATCCTGGCTTGTATACGTGACACCAACGGTAGTTTTCCACGTTGACGTTATTTTTTTGGCGGCGGTGGAATTTTTGTACTTTACGAATTCCATTATTTTATACTTCCTCTCTTGATTTTTTGTAACTGGAAGCGGGCTTTTTTGGGAAAACCCGCTGGAAAACCGTCAGATCAGAATGGAATAAATTCCTCTTTATCCTCATACCATTTTGACCATTCCGGATCATGAATGGCATTGTATTTTATGAAACGGCGCCAGGTTTTCACGTCTTCAAGACCATCGTATCGTCTCAAAAGAATTTCGGTTGTCCAGTAGGGGACCCCCTTTTGTGTTATTCTACTTTTGGCGCCGTTGTCGCTTCTGGCTTCAAAGTAGCCACCGCCGATCCAGGTATCTGCCGAAAAAAGATCATAACCGTATTTCATTTTTCTTTCTCCTTCCTGTTTTCCAGAGTCCAATCTATCAGCAAATTGCGGATTTTTTCAGTGTTGCGTGCATTGTTTAAATCGTCCATCTGCTGCTGGCTCAAATACAGGCCAGCAGGAAAGGAACGATATCCGGTTACGATAGTGGCTGCACACTCTGGGACTTTATAAGCACTCCAGTTCCAACCGTACATTCCAGAGTTAGTTCCAATTCTTACCATGTAAGATTCGGCAATCTGTACCCCACAATATGGGGCAATAAAAATGATCCCGCTTTCTTTTTCTACATCTTTTCTGGTCAACTTCATTTCTCTGCACTTTCTTTCACTGTCCGGTCAAGCCAATTCCGGAACGCTGTTGGCTACATAGCACTTTGAGGCGGTACGACTTTCCAGTTCATCCAGTCGTTTCATGAGTGCAATAGCTTCTTGACTGTCGTAGCACTCAAACCATGCGACATGGTGGACTGTTTCACCGTCCATGCTGGCGACAACCACAAACTTCTGCAATCTTTTTTCGTTCATCATTGTCATCATCCTTTCCTTTTCCTTATCTATTCTTATTATACCATTGTGTTTATATAAAGTCAAGCGATTTTATAAAAACTAAAAAGACATTATATAGCACTATGGTGCCAGGATAGGCCACACCCATGCAGCCAATTCAAGATAGTCATGCGGTGGACAGTTCAACCACCCACGCAGGGATCCGGGAGCAAGCAGGGGGCTGGTGGGGTGCGACTTTATTTCTCTAATTCGTCAGCGTGTTAGATTAGTAATGATTTAGTTCGTTACTACTTTAGTTCGCTAAGGTACTGGAGTGGGGGTAAAATAGCGGTGGTCGGGCGCCCCTCGACGGGTCTCGTATAAAATTTTACAAAAAATCAGTATTCTATATCTAAAGTGTAACATTTTGACCATGCAAATAGACCGGCAAAGCTCCTCAAAAGACAGGGAGATTGCTGGTTTTCTTTTGACGGCAAAAATCCGTCAAAAATTCCGACATAATTCACCGTAATTTGCCATTTGAAATTTAACCGCTATCCGGGATAAAGGCAGGCACAGCCTTGTTTTAACCATTTTTACCTTTATTTAGCTGCTATTGATATTACCGGGCCTGTATTGTACAATAAAGTTTAGAATATTATACAAGGAGGTGAAACTATGGTTGAAAA
>ERZ506793.77-NODE-77-length-53111-cov-22.966_pt1 | contig 53111 bp, 48 predicted proteins | sample MGYA00512571_ERZ506793 | MGnify/ENA metagenome assembly ERZ506793
CTTCTGTGCTCCCCGCCTGTGGGTCCTGTCCTGGATTTCCCTGGCCTGCGGCCTGATGCTGGGTCTGTTCCATCTGTAAGATTCAAGAAAAAAGCCACCTCCTTTCGGGGGTGGCTTTTTTGTCAGCTGTCAACGGTCAGCGGCCCCATTCCCTCACCATCTTTCTCAATCTTTCCGCCAGCTCCCGGGTCAGCTGGCCTTTTTTCAGCTTCCACTGCCAGTTGCCCTCGGGGGTACCGGGAATGTTCATCCGGCTGCCGGAGCCCAGGCCCAGGAGATCCTGGCCCGGCACCATGGCCCACCTGGCATTCCGGCTGTACAGGTACCGGAGCAGGGGCTCCGTCATTTCCCTGGCCCGGCTCCGGTCCGGAGCACCGGCTTCCCCGGGCATCACCATCTGCCAGATCCGGGCGAAGGTTTCCTCATCCAGATCTTCCTGGAGCCAGCCCAGCAGGGTATTGTTGTCGTGGGTCCCGGTATAGGCCAGGCAGCCGGGCTCCGTGGCAAAATCCGTGAGCCCGTCCTGCCGGGTCCGGGTATGGAACTGGAGGATCCGCATCCCCGGAAAGCCCAGCCCTTCCCGGAGTTCCGTCACCGGCCGGGTGATGAGCCCCAGGTCTTCGGCCACAAATCCCAGGTCCGGCACCGCCTGTTCCACTGCATGGAACAGGGCAGCGCCGGGACCCGGTTTCCACCGGCCCTGACGGGCATCCCGGGCTCCTGCAGGCACCGCCCACAGAGCCTCAAAGCCCCGGAAATGGTCGATCCGCACCCAGTCCGCTTCTTCGCCCAGTACCCGGAACCGTTCCTGCCACCAGCGCCAGCCGTCCTGAGCCATGGCATCCCACCGGTACAGGGGATTCCCCCACACCTGGCCCTGGGCGCTGAAATAATCCGGGGGCACCCCGGCCACTTCCGTAGGATAGCCGTCCCCGTCCAGCTGGAAATATTCCCGGTGGGCCCACACATCGGCGCTGTCCGGAGCCACGAAAAGGGGCATGTCTCCCAGGAGGGTGATGCCCCTGTCCCGGGCCGCCCGGCGGATCTTCCCCCATGCCTTGAAGAACACATACTGCTTTCCGGCCGCCCGGGTCACTTCTTCCGCCAGCTCCTGTCCGACCCTGGCCAGGGCTTCCGGATTCCGTTCCTTCAGGGCTTCCGGCCACTGCTGCCAGGGCATTCCTCCATACTGCTTCCGGATGGCCTGGAACAGGGCATAGTCCTCCAGCCAGTACTGCTGTCTCCGGCGGAACACAGCAAATTCCGGATCATCCGCCCGGGGCAGGGGAAAAGCTCCGGCCAGCAGTTCTTCCTGTCCGGCAAAAGCCGAAAGGGAGAGATAGGGAGAATCCCCCAGGCCCGGCGGATTCAGGGGCAGGATCTGCCAGATCTTCTGGCCGGCGGCCTGGAGAAAATCCAGGAACCGGATGGCGGATCCCAGGATCTCCCGGCCGGTTTCCCCCGGCAGGGAGGTGGGATGGAGCAGCACCCCGGCTCCCCGTTCCATCCGGGGCCGTTCCGGCGGCAGAGCCTTCTTTTCCCGGCACCGGTAGATCACCCCACTCCGGGGCGGCAGGTCCAGGACAAAATCCCCGCCTGTCACCGGAATGGGCTTTGGAGCCTGTTTCGGTTCCTTTCCTGTATCGCCATACCCCATCCAGTCTTCCAGGCTCCAGAGAGGCTCCAGTTCGCCCCAGGCCAGTCCATCTGTCTGGACCTCCACCTGCAGAGCCTGCTCTCCCCGGTTCAGGGCGGTAACAAAGACCCCGTTTTCGCCCGGCTGACCGAACACATCCCGGCCCCCTTCCAGGAACCGACCGTACACATACACATCTCCCCGGGCCAGGAAGGTCTGGAACCGGCCGGTGGACAGGGCGGTGTGCTGCCGGCGGAGATGGATCAGGCTCCGGCAGCAGCCTTCCAGGGAAGGCTCTTCCTTCCCCCAGGGAAAGGGCTTCCGGTTCTCCGGGTCTTTGCCCCCGGTCAGGCCCGCTTCGTCCCCATAATACACCGAAGGAGCCCCCGGCAGGGTCATCTGCCAGGCTCGGAGCAGCCCTTCCATCCGCAGGGCCTCCCCTCCGGGATACCGGGCCTCCAGCAGGGTCCGGATCCGCTCCACATCATGGCTGCCCAGCAGGTTCAGCATGGCGTACAGGTTCTCCCGGGGATAGTTTTCCGCCTGCTGCCAGTACCGGCGGTCCGCTTCCCCTGCATCGGCCCGTCCCAGGGCAAAATCAAGCATCAGATCCCGGAGCACATAGTTCATCACACTGTCCAGTTTTCCCCCGGACAGATACTGGCGCTGGACCCCGTAGCTTTCCTTGTTGGAGGCATCCTCCCACACCTCCCCGATCAGCACCGCTTCCGGATCCTTCTGTTTCAGTTCCCGGTAGAAACAGGTGAGGAATCCGTCCGGCAGTTCATCGGCCACATCCAGCCGCCAGCCGCTGATTCCTGCATCCAGCCAGTGCTTCAGCACGCTGTCCCGGTCCCGGATGATGAAATCCAGGTAGGAGGGCTCCGTTTCCGTCACTTCCGGCAGGGAATGATCCCCCCACCAGCAGGCATAGTCCTCCCCACCGTCCCGGAACTGGTACCAGCCATAATAAGGGGAATCCGGTCCCTGCCAGGCCCCCGGCTCCCCATAGGTCCCTTCCCGGTTGAAGTACCGGCTGTCCGCTCCGGTGTGGCTGAACACCCCGTCCAGGATGATCCGCATCCCATGGCGCCGTGCTTCCCGGCACAGGGTCCGGAAGGTCTCCTCCGTGCCCAGGAAGGGATCGATGGCTTTGTAGTCCCCGGTATCGTACCGGTGGTTGCTCCGGGCCTGGAAAATGGGGTTCAGGTACAGGCAGTTCACCCCCAGCTCCTCCAGGTAAGGCAGTTTTTCCAGGATTCCCTCCAGGGTCCCGCCGTAAAAATCGTAATACCGTACCTGGCCCCGTTCATCCTTCACATAGCAGGGATTCCCTTCCCAGGTGCTGTGGATCAGGGCCCCCGGCTTTCCCTGGAACCGGTCTGCAGATACCGGTCCCCGGCAGAACCGGTCCGGGAAGATCTGGTACACCACCGCCTGTTTCAGCCAGGCCGGCGTCACGGAATCCCGGTCATACACAGTAATCTGGTAAGAGGGAGGCTCCCGGTCCCACAGCCGGCCCATGCCTCCCTGCCGGGCCTCATTGTTCCCGTAATACAGGGTCCTCTCCCCCAGACGGAGGACAAAATAATACCAGACCAGGGTTCCCCGGTCCGGCACGGAAAAGGTCACCCCGTACCGGCGTTCCCGGATTTCCGTCCTGTCCGGCGGCTCCGGTTCCGTCTCCCTGCAGGCCATGGGCAGGAGGATTTCCCGGTTGTCCTGCCAGAGACGCAAAAAAACAGCTTCCGTCCCGTCGCCCTGCACCGTAAGATGCAGGGTAACGGCAGTCCCTCCGGGGACCGCTCCAAAGGGAAAACGGCAAGCTGTCTGGCGTGAATCATGATAAGCAGTAATCTCCACGTTCCTATCCTTGTCTTTCTGCCATCCTGCCGCCGGGATCCCTCAGCGGAATTCCGGCTTTTTCCGGACGGCTTTCCGGACCGTTGCTTTCCGGACCGGTTTCTTTCTTTCAGTGGTTTTCCGGACGGTCTTTTTCCGGGTCCCGGCGGCTTTGGCCCGGATCCCGTCTCCCGCCGGCTTTTCCGGCAGCGGCATATCCGCTTCCTTCAGGGTCAGCCGGGGTGCCGGTGCTTCTTCTCTCCGGCCCGCCAGCTTTTCATACAGGGCTTTGTAGGCCCGGGCGGATCTGTCCCAGCTGTTGTCGCTGTGCATGGCGTTCAGCACCAGTTTCTCCCACACCGTGTCTTCCTCATAGTCGCTGAGCCCCCGCTTGATGGTGAACAGCAGCTCATGGGCATTGAAATGGGCAAAGGACAGCCCGTTGCCCTCCCCGGTGAATTTCTGAAAATCCTGCACCGAATCCTTCAGGCCGCCGGTGGCATGGACCACGGGAATGGTCCCGTACTTCATGGAAATCATCTGGCTCAGGCCGCAGGCTTCGTACCGGGAGGGCATCAGGAAGAAATCCGCCCCGGCATAGACCCGGTGGGCCAGATCCTCGCTGAACAGGATGTTCACGGACACCTTGTCCGGATACCGGGCCGCCAGGGCCGTCAGGGCCTGTTCATAGGCCTTGTCCCCGGTGCCCACGATCACCAGCTGCACATCCTCCTGGAGCATTTCATCCATGATGCAGGTGAGGAGATCCAGTCCCTTGGCCTCCACCAGCCGGGAAATCATGGCAAACACCGGGATCCGCCGGTTCACCGGCAGCCCCAGTTCCTTCTGGAGGGCTTCCTTGTCCAGGGGTTTCCGGATGAACACATCCTTGTCCGTATACCCATAAGGGATCCGGGGATCCTCCGCCGGATCATAGGCCTTTTCGTCCATACCGTTGAGGATGCCGGTGATTTTCCCCCGGCAGAGCCGCACATACCCGTCCAGCCCTTCCCCGAAATAGGGATACTGGATTTCCTCCGCATAGGAAGGACTTACGGTGTTCACCGCATCCGCGTATTCCATCCCCGCCTTCAGGTAGTTCACGCAGCCGTTGTTCTCGATCCGTCCGCTGTCAAACAGGCTCCGGGAGAGCCCCAGCACATCCTCCACCACTTCCGGGGAGAAGATGCCCTGGTATTTCATGTTGTGGATGGTGAACAGGCTCTTCATCCCCTGGTAGAAGGGATCCTTCTGGAAATTCTCCTTCAGGTAGACCCCCACCAGCCCGGTGTGCCAGTCGTTGCTGTGGATCACATCCGGCCGGAACCCGATATGGGGCAGCATGGCCAGCAGGGCCCGGCAGAAATAGGCGAACCGTTCCCCGTCGTCATAGAACCCGTACAGGCCGTCCCGTTTGAAATAGTATTCGTTGTCGATGAAGAACACCGGGACCCCGTCCAGGACGATTTTCTCCACCCCCACGTACTGCCGGCGCCAGGCCAGGTCCACCGTGCCTTCCCAGACCGTTTCCATCTGGCTGCCGAACCGTTCTGCCACCCGGCTGTACTTGGGGATCACCAGGGCCGTTTCCACCCCTTCCCGACGCAGTTTGGCCGGCAGGGCCCCCATTACATCGGCCAGTCCCCCGGTTTTGATGAAGGGCACAGCCTCAGACGCTGCCAATAACACTTTCATGGGAATCACCTTCCATTTTCTTTTTCCCCAGAGGGATATTCTGTTTTTCTGCTGTTTCCTTTTTCCGCTGGAAATACACCACTGCCAGAGGCGGCAGGGTCAGCACCAAGGATTGCTCCCGGCCGTGGCAGGGAACCTTTTCCGTCCGGATCTCCACTTTTCCGTTTTCCTGGAGGGTGCCGCTCCGGACTCCGCTGCCCCCGAAGGATTCTGCATCACTGTTGAACACTTCCTGCCAGGTTCCCGGCTCAGGAGCCCCGATCCGGTATTCCCGCCGGACCACCGGGGTGAAATTGCACACCACCACCGTTTCCGTCCCCGGCTCTTTCCCGGTGCGGACAAAGGCAATGACGCTGTTGTCCCGGTCGTCGCAGCTGATCCACTGGAACCCCTTCCAGTCAAAATCCTCCTGCCAGAATTCCGGATGGTCCAGATAGTACCGGTTCAGATCCCGGCTGTAATCCTGCATCTGCCGGTGCATGGGGTAGTCCAGCAGCAGCCAGTCCAGCTGCTCCGCATACCGCCATTCGATGAACTGACCGAATTCCCCGCCCATAAAGAGCAGTTTCTTCCCGGGATGGCTCATCCAGTACCCGTAAAAGGCCCGGAGCCCGGCGAATTTCTGCCAGTAATCCCCAGGCATCCGGTCGATGAGGGATTTCTTCCCGTGGACCACTTCGTCATGGGACAGGGGCAGGATAAAATTCTCGGAAAACGCATAATACAGGGAAAAGGTAATCAGGTCCTGGCACCCTTTCCGGAACAGGGGATCCGTGCTCATGTACTGGAGCATGTCGTTCATCCAGCCCATGTTCCATTTGTAGTTGAAGCCCAGGCCCCCCTGGTCCACCGGCCGGGAAACCAGCGGCCAGGTGGTGCTTTCCTCGGCCACCATCAGGGCCTGGGGCATTTCCCGGAACACCGCCGTGTTCAGCTGCCGGAGGAATTCCACGGCTTCCAGGTTCTCCCGTCCTCCGTACTTGTTGGCCTGCCATTCTCCCTCTTTTTTCCCATAGTCCAGGTAGAGCATGCTGGCTACCGCATCGATCCGCAGCCCGTCGAAATGGTATTCCTCCAGCCAGAACAGGGCGCTGGAAATCAGGAAACTCCGGACTTCCGGACGGCCGTAATCAAAGTTCATGGTGTCCCAGTCCTTGTTTTCCGCCAGCAGGGGGTTCCCGGATTCATATAGGGGTTCCCCGTCGAAATGGCGCAGGCCGTGGGCGTCCCGGCAGAAATGGCCGGGCACCCAGTCCAGGATCACCCCGATGCCGTTCCGGTGGCACTGGTCCACCAGATACATCAGGTCTTCCGGCTCCCCGTACCGGCTGGTGGGTGCAAAATACCCGGTGGCCTGATACCCCCAGGATCCGTCAAAGGGATATTCGCACAGGGGCATCAGCTCCACATGGGTGTAGTTCATGTCCTTCACATAGGGGACCAGTTCCTCCGCCAGCTCCCGGTAGCTGTAGAAACTGCCGTCCGGGTGCTGCCGCCAGCTGCCTGCGTGGACTTCATAGATATTCATGGGACGGCTGTAGGAATCCCCCGCTGCCTGTTTCTTCCGCCAGGCCCCGTCCCGCCACCGGTAGTTCAGGGACGCCACCACCGACGCCGTATCCGGCCGCAGCTGGGCCCGGAACCCGTAGGGATCCGCCTTCAGGATGGTTTCTCCCGAGGGGGTGACAATGGCATATTTGTAAAGAGTCCCTTCCGGCAGATCCGGGATGTAGCGTTTCCAGATCTCTCCGTCCTCCGCCCGTTCCATGGGGTGGGTTTCCGGATTCCAGTCATTGAAATCCCCCACCACGCTGACTTTTTGGGCATGGGGCGCCCAGACGGAAAACCGGACACAGGGCTTCCGGCGCCATACCGTCCGATGAGCCCCCAGCAGCCGGCAGCTGCTTCCGTTGGTCCCGTTGTGGAACAGGTACATACTGTAAGAATCAATGGCACTGAGACGCATAAGGACTCCTTTCAAAATGATTCCGGCCCCGGTGGGGACCGGGGCAGATTACACCCGTATGGGCTTGACCTTCCAGATATCCCGAGCGTACTGGGACACGGTCCGGTCGCTGGAAAAATGGCCGGACTGGGCGATGTTCACCGCCGACGCCCGGAGCCAGCCCGGCCGGTCCTGATACCGGCGGAGGATCTCCTGATGGGCTTCCCGGTAGGCGGCGAAATCCTTCAGGACGAAATATTCATCATTCCGCCGGAGCAGGTCTTCATACAGCTGGCTGAACAGGGGATTCTTCTGGAACACGTCCAGCACCCGGCGGATTTCCTCATCCTGCCGGTACAGATCCCAGGAAGAATACCCCCCTTCCCGGTAGTACTTCTGGACTTCTTCCGCCCGGAGGCCGAAGATCACGCAGTTTTCGTCCCCCACCAGCCGGTGGATCTCCACATTGGCCCCGTCCAGGGTGCCCAGGGTAATGGCCCCGTTCATCATGAACTTCATGTTGCCGGTGCCGGAGGCCTCCTTGCTGGCCGTGGAGATCTGCTCGCTCACATCCGCCGCCGGGAACAGCCGCTGGCCCAGGGACACGTTGTAGTTTTCCAGGAACAGCACCTTCAGCTTCTCCCGGACCCGAGGTTCCTGGTCGATGAGCCGGGCCACGGTATGGATCAGCTTGATCACCACCTTGGCTTCCCCGTAGGACGCCGCCGCCTTGCCTCCGAACAGGAAGGTCTGGGGCAGGGGCACCGCATCCGGATCATCCAGCAGCCGCAGATACAGGGAATACACATGGAGGATGTTCAGCAGCTGCCGCTTGTACATATGGAACCGTTTGATCTGGATATCGAACAGGGAATGGGGATCCACCGCCACTCCCCTGGTTTCCTGGATCCACCGGACCAGGGCATCCTTCCGGTCCTGTTTCACCTGGGCCAGTTTCTCCTGGAAGGACGGGTCGTCCCGGTAGGGCAGCAGTTCCTTCAGTTTCTTCGGATGCCGGATCCAGTCCGTACCGATGGTGTCCGAAATCAGCGCCGCCAGGGGCGGATTGGATTCCAGCAGCCAGCGCCGGTGGGTCACCCCGTTGGTCTTGTTGTTGAACCGTTCCGGATACACTTCGTAGAAGGGATGGAGGGTGCTCTCTTCCAGGATCTTCGTGTGGAGTTCCGCCACCCCGTTGACACTGTGGCTCCCCACCACCGCCAGGTTGGCCATGCGCACCTGGCCGCCCCAGAGGATGGCCACCTGTTCCGCCTTGTCCTCCCGTCCCGGGAATTTTCTCCGATAGGCCGCCAGCCAGCGCCGGTTCAGTTCCTCCACGATCAGATACACCCGGGGCAGCAGGCTCTGGAACAGGGGAATGGACCACCGTTCCAGGGCTTCCGGCATAATGGTGTGGTTGGTGTAGGAGGTGCTGGCTACGGTGATCCGCCAGGCTTCCTCCCAGCCCATCCCTTCCTCGTCCATCAGAATCCGCATCAGTTCCGGGATCAGAAGGGCCGGATGGGTGTCATTGATGTGGAGGGCCACATACCGGTCGAACTCCCGGAGATCCCGGTGCTGGCCCCGGTAATGACGGACGATGCTCTGGAGTCCGGCGGACACGAAGAAATACTCCTGCATCAGCCGCAGCTTCCGGCCCTCTTCCGTGGAATCATCCGGATACAGGAACCGGGAAATCTGCTGGGTGGTGTCCCGGTACTGGAGCACTTTCCGGAAATCGCCCCCCTGGCCCTGGCCGAACAGCCCGTCCGGGGTGTATTCCGCCTGCCACAGCCGCAGGGTGTTCACCGTATGGTTCCGATACCCGGGCACCGGCACATCGTAGGGGATGGCCAGCACCGAGCTGTACCCTTCATGGACACATTCCAGCCCCCCCTTGCCGTCCGGCCGCATGTAGGCGGAGCCCCCGTACCGGACATGGACCGCCTTGTCCGACCTTTTGGTTTCCCAGGGGAATCCGTCCTGGAGCCAGGTATCCGGCAGTTCCACCTGCTGGCCGTCCACAATATGCTGTTCGAAGAGACCGTACTGGTACCGGATGCTGCACCCGTGGCCCGGCAGCTGGAGAGCCGCCAGGGAATCGATGAAACAGGCCGCCAGACGGCCCAGGCCCCCATTACCCAGCCCCGGATCCGCCTCCAGGGGCATGATGGCATCCAGGTCGAATCCCAGTTCCTTCAGGCCCTCCCGGGCCATGTCCTCCATGCCGCAGTTCATCAGGTTGGCATCCAGCAGCCGGCCCAGCAGGAATTCGATGCTGAAATAATACACCTGTTTGGTCTGCCGGGCGTCATACCGCTGTTCCGTAGCCAGCCAGTCATCGTAAATCAGGTCCTTCACCAGGTTGGCCAGCACCAGGTACACTTTTTTCGGTGTCAGCGCTGCCGGTTCCTCATTGAAAAGGATCTTGGCCTTCTGGGTGAAGAGACAGACAAATTGTTTCGGACTTTTCCAGTTTTTCGTAATGACCCCTGCCTTCCTGTTCCTCTGCCCCCAGGGTCAGAGGATATCGTACTGGGTTACACACAGAGGTGCCTCCGGTTTGCCGTTCAGATAGGCTTCCGGCTGGATTTCCTGGTTCTTGTCACAGATCACCCGGTCCACCCGTGCTTCTTCCCCGATTTCCGTATTCTGCATGATGATGGAATTCTTCACCACCGCGTTCCGTCCCACCCGCACCCGGCGGAACAGGATGGAATTTTCCACGGTGCCTTCGATGATGCAGCCATCCCCCACCAGGGAATTGGTCACCTTGGCATCCGCCATGTACTTGGCCGGTGCCTCGTCCTTCACCTTGGTGTAGATCTTCCGGTCCGGCCGGTAGATGGCCTTCCAGTTTTCCAGCTGCAGCATGTCCATATTGGCTTCGTAATAGCTTTTGAGAGAGTGGATCCGTTTGGCATAGCCCCGGTATTCATAGCCGTAGATCCCGGGACGGGACACGTTCCGGGCCAGCACATCGATCAGGTACTGGTTGGGATCCTGGGCAAAGGCCCGGCGGACCATGGCCACGAACAGGTTCCCGTCCATGAGCACGCTGCCCAAAAGGATCCTGTCTCCTTTTTTCAGTTTGCTGGTCTTTACCAGACGGGTCACATGGCCGGCCTCGTTGACGGATACCGCATACCCTTCCCCTTCATAATCCTTTTCCAGGGTCTTGTAGGCCAGGGTCACATCCGCATTCCGGTTTCGGTGATAGTGGAGCATCTCCTTGTAGTCGATGTTGTGGACCACATCGCAGCGGCTCAGCAGCAGGTAGTGGTTCTGTTCCCGTTCCACGAACCGCAGGTTCTTGTAATAGGTGCGGATGTCCCCCACCTGGGGATTGGTCACTTCCCGGGCTTCATCCACCGGCAGATAGAACAGACCGTGCTGTTTCCGGGCCAGGCTCCAGTCCTTCCCGGACCGGACATGATCCAGGACGGAACGGCTGTGGAAAGGCAGCAGCAGCCCCACCGTGTCCACCCCGGCGTTGACCATGGTAGACAGGGCGAAATCGATGAGCCGGTATTTGCCGGCAAAGGGTTCGGAAGCCATGGGACGCTTCCGGCTCAGTTCTTCCATGTAATTGGGCCCCTGCAGATTGATCAGGCCGATGATGTTGTTATCCATTGACCACCGCTCCTTTTTCCTTGGATTTCATTTCTCCGGCAGCGCCGGTAACCGGCTGGGCCGAGGATTCCAGCACATCCGTTCCCGGCACCACATCGTCATTGCCGTACACCTGGATGCTGCCTGCCGCTCCCCGGACCACACAGCCGGCCCGTACCCGGCAGCGTTCTCCCAGGATGGCATGGTCCACCACGGCGCCTTTTTCCACCACCGTGCCGGGCATCAGCACCGAATCCGTCACCGTGGCCCCTTCTTCCACCGTTACATTGTAGAAGATCACCGAATGGAACACATTCCCCAGGATCACGGCCCCTTCCCCGGTGAGCGAGCTGATCACCGAAGCATTAGGCCCCACATAGTGGGCGGGCAGGGACTGGTTCCCGGAATAGATCCGCCAGTGGGGATCGTTCAGGCTGATGGGCGGATTGTCGGACAAAAGGTCCATATTGGCCTGCCACAGGCTTTCAAAAGTTCCCACGTCCTTCCAGTACCCTTCGAAGGGATAGGCGTAGGTGGGCACCTGGTCTTCCAGGAGCCGGGGGATGATGTTCTTGCCGAAATCGTGGTCGGAATCTTCCCGGGCCGCGTCTTCCATCAGGTATTTCTTCAGCACATCCTTGTTGAAGATGTAGATGCCCATGGAAGCCAGGGTGCTTTGGGGATGGGCGGGCTTTTCCTCGAATTCCCGGATGCTCATGTCCTCATTGGCGTTCATGATGCCGAACCGGGAGGCTTCGGAAAGGGGCACCCGGAAGGTGCTGACGGTGACCTTGGCCTGATGTTTCTTGTGGAAGGCCAGCATGGTGCTGTAATCCATGGAATAGATATGGTCCCCGGACAGGATCAGCACATACTCCGGATCGATCATGTCCAGGAAATTCAGGTTCTGGTAAATGGCATCCGCCGTGCCCTGGTACCAGTTGGAGGAATCCTTGTCGTTCATGTAGGGCGGCAGCACAAAGGTGCCCCCGTTGTCCCCGCTGTCCAGATCCCAGCTGCTGCCGTTGCCGATGTACCAGTTCAGTTCCAGGGGCTGGTACTGGGTCAGGATCCCCACGGTGCCGATACCGGAATTCCGGCAGTTGCTGAGGGTAAAGTCGATGATCCGGTATTTGGCGCCGAAAAGCACCGCCGGTTTGGCCACATTTTTCGTCAGGACCCCCAGCCGGCTTCCTTTGCCGCCGGCCAGGATCATGGCAAGACATTCTATTTTTCTCAAGGTCATCGCCTCCTGTTTCTATGGGTGCCGCGTCCATTGTCAGTACATTGTTCCAGATGGTTTAACGGACAGGACTCTCGACAGCTGCACCATGACTGTTCTTCTGTTTATTTTACCATATTTACGAAAAAAAGGGGGCTGCTGCAAAAGCAACAGCTCCCTTTTTGAAAGTCACAGACAACGGGAAGAAGCTGCGCCGCTTCTTCCGCTGCTCAGCCGGTCCGCTATGAGCAGGATGGCATTCCCTGCCCAGAACAGCATGCCCAGCTGGCTGTTGAACAGGGTGTGGTCCGTCAGTCCGCTGATGAAGATTCCCACCAGGGACGCCATGTACCCGCAGGCCACCCCCCGCAGCCAGGGCCGGGTCCGCTGCCGGTGCCGGATTTCCCGGGCCAGCAGGAAGAGCCGGACCATCACATACAGGAACAGCAGCAGCCCGGGGATCCCCAGTTCCGCCGTCACATTCAGCAGCAGGTTGTGGCTGTGATACATGAACACTTCTTCATCGATGAAGAAATTGTAGTCCGGGAAAGCATAGCCGTACCCGTACCAGCCCACCCCGAAGGGATGGTCCCGGATCATGTCCAGGGAACTTTCCAAATAAAAGAACCGCAGTTCCGCCGAGGTGTCATGGACGGAAAAAATGGACATGAGCCGTTCCGCCAGCTGGTTCCAGAACAGATACAGCACCCCCAGCCCGCCCCCGATAAAGGGCAGGAAGGCCTTGTGGTAAAAGGCCCCGGCAAAAATGAACAGCACCCAGAAATAAGCCACCCAGTTGCCCCGGGAAAAAGTCAGGATCAGGCAGGCCGTGGCCAGGAGAAAAATCCCCACCAGGGCCCACCGGGTCCTCCCCCCTTTCAGGGGCGCAAAGAGCCCTTCGCAGTAGGCCACCGTGGTCACCAGGAAGGTCCCCAGGATATTGGGATTCACCAGGGTGGAAAAAGCCCGCCGGGACAGATGCTTGAATGCCTGGTGGTCGATCCATTCCAGGTTCTGGAGACTGCTGCTGAAAAAGTACTGCCAGATGCCGTAGGCCGCCACCAGTCCGGCGGAGATCATGAAGATCTTGATCAGGAACAGGGTCCGCCGTCCGGTGCTGGCATACCGGAGCACCAGATAGAAGATCCCCGCCTCCTGGCCCACCACCCACAGCCAGTTCAGGGCACAGGCAGCCGGGTTGGCCGACCACAGGGTACTGACCCCGCTCAGGAGGAACAGGGCCCACAGGGGCCGGCTGATGGTCCGGGGAATCTGGATGGCCGGCCAGAACTGTCCGGTCTTCCAGATGTTCACCAGGTTCAGCACAAAGCAGATGCCGAAGATGATCCCTGCTCCCAGCTGGTGCAGGGGCAGCACGAAAAACAGTACGCAAAGGACCCCGAAAGTGATCTGGTTCAGGTTCCAGGATGCTGGGAGGCCCCAGCCTCTCGGTCGCTCCATGATCCTACCGGTCCAGTCCCAGTTCCTTGAAGGTGCCGATCAGATACAGGGATCCGCAGACGATCACCACATCCTCCGGACCGGCTTCCTGCACCGCCCGGCGGTAGGCTGCCGTCAGGTCATCCATGGGCACCGCATTCTTGTGGAGCCGCCGGGCCAGTTTCTCCGGTTTTTCCGACCGGTCTCCCTCGTGGGCCAGCACCGTGTAGATGGTATCCTCCGGCCGGAACAGGATCTCCGATACCTGACTCACATCCTTGTCCGCCATCATGCCGAACACATAGATCCGCCGAGCCCCGGGATAATATTCATCCAGGGCCTTCCGGAGCACCGTCACCCCGGAGGGATTGTGGGCCCCGTCCAGGATGATGTCCGGATTCCGGTGGATCCGTTCCAGCCGGCCCGGCCACCGGGCTGCGTCCATGCCCCGGAGCATGGCGGCCTCATCGATGCTGCCGTCCTTTTCCCGGAGGATTTCCGCTGCCGCAAGGGCTGCCGCCCCGTTGAGGATCTGGTGCTCTCCCGGCAGATGGATGGTCACTTCCATTTCCTTTTCTCCCATCCGGTACAGGAAGGTCTGGGCATCCATGGAACTGGTCAGTTCTTCCGTAGAGAAGTCATCCCCGTACACATACAGGGGTGCGTGGCTGGCTTCCGCCGTGCCCCGGATCACTTCCAGGGCCTTGCCTTCCGCTTCCGTCACCACCGGGACCCCCGGTTTGATGATCCCGGCTTTCTGGGCGGCAATGGCTTCGATGGTCTTCCCCAGCCGATCCGTGTGTTCCAGGGTCACATTGGTGATCACCGAAACTTCCGGAGTGATGATGTTGGTGGAATCCCACAGGCCTCCCATGCCCACTTCGATCACCGCGTAATCCACCTGTTTTTCCGCAAAATACAGGAAAGCCATGGCAGTGATGAATTCAAACTGGGTGGGCTGTTCGCCCCCTTCCGCCAGGAACCGGTCCAGGGCGGCTTTGGTCCGCTCCGTCACGGCGGCGAAATCCTCGTTGGAGATTTCCTCCCCGTTCAGGCAGATCCGTTCATTGTAGCGGACAAAATGGGGGGAGGTGTAGCTCCCCACCTTTTTCCCCGCCTGCTGGAGCATATTGGCCAGGAACGTGGTGACACTGCCCTTGCCGTTGGTCCCGGTCACATGGATGGTCCGGATCTTCCGTTCCGGATGGTCCAGAAGGGCTGTCAGGCCCTGGATCCGTTCCATCCCCAGATGGATGCCGAATTTTCCCAGGCTTTCCACATATGTTACTGCGGCCGAATATTCCATAGTCTGCTCCTTTCCCTTTTACAGGCTGCGCAGGGTTGCGATCCGTTCCTTCAGGCCGTCGATCCGCGCCAGGATCTCCGTCTGTTTGTTTTTTTCCTTTTCCACCACTTCAGCAGGTGCCTTGGCCAGGAAGTTCTGGTTGCTCAGTTTCCCGGCAGCCCGCTTGGCTTCCTTTTCCGCCCCGTCCAGTTCCTTCTGGAGCCGGGCCAGTTCCTTTTCCACGTCGATCAGGCCCTTGAGGGGCAGGTACACTTTGGCGCCATTCACCACAGCGGCCATGGCGTTTTCCGGAGCTGCATCCTCCATGGCACCCAGGGTCAGTTCATCCACCGTACCCAGCTGCCGGATGTAATCCCCGTTGCCGGCGAACACATCCTTCAGGTCTGCATCCACCAGCACCGTAGCCGGAGCCTTGTGGCCGGGAGCCGCATTCACTTCCGCCCGCATGTTCCGGATGGCCTTGATCACGTCCATGACGGCGGTCATCTGTTTTTCCACCGAGTCGTCCATCAGGCTGTCATCAGCCACAGGCCAGGGAGCGATCATGATGCTCTGGCCTTCGTGGGGCAGGTGCTGCCAGATTTCTTCCGTAATGAAGGGCATATAGGGGTGCAGCAGCTTCATGGCGTCTCCCAGTACCCGGCACAGCACCGTCTGGGCCGTGGCCCGGGCAGGGGCATTTTCCCGGTCGTAGAGACGGGGTTTGGCCAGTTCGATGTACCAGTCGCATACTTCGCCCCAGATGAAGTCGTAGATCAGCCGGCCCGCTTCGCCCAGCTCAAATTTCTCCAGATAGGTGGAAACATCCTGGATGGTGTGCTGAAGCCGGGACAGGATCCATTTGTCCGCCAGGGTAAGGGGCGCCTTTTCCGCATCCTTGTCATAGCCGTCCAGGTTCATCAGGGCGAACCGGGAGGCGTTCCAGATTTTGTTGGCAAAGTTCCGGGTGCTTTCGATCCGGTTCCAGTAGAACCGCATGTCGTTGCCCGGGGTATTGCCGGTGATCAGCATGAACCGCAGGGTATCCGCCCCGTACTGGTTCACCACTTCCACCGGGTCGATGCCGTTGCCCAGGGACTTGCTCATCTTCCGGCCCTGTTCATCCCGTACCAGACCGTGGATGAACACGTGCTTGAAGGGTTCCTTGCCCATGAATTCTTCGCCCATGGTGATCATCCGGGCCACCCAGAAGAAGATGATGTCATAGCCGGTGACCAGCACGCTGGTGGGATACCAGTGTTCCAGTTCTTCCGTCTTGTCCGGCCAGCCGAAGGTGGAGAAAGGCCACAGGCCGGAGCTGAACCAGGTATCCAGGCAGTCTTCCTCCTGATGGATGTGGGTACTGCCGCATTTGGGGCAGGCAGTCAGGTCCGTCCGGGAGGCAGCCACTTCCCCGCAGTCGTCGCAGTACCAGACCGGGATCCGGTGGCCCCACCAGATCTGCCGGGAAATGCACCAGTCATGGATGTTTTCCATCCACTGGAGATAGGTCTTGGTGAACCGGCTGGGCACGAATTCCGTGTGGCCCTCGGTGACGCATTTGATGGCAGCTTCCGCCAGGGGTTTCATCTTCACGAACCACTGGGTGGACACCATGGGTTCCACCACATGGTGGCAGCGCTGGCAGTGGCCTACGGAATGGGGAGCGTCTTCGATCTTCACCAGCAGGCCCATGTCCTTCAGATCCTGGACAATGTGCTTCCGGCATTCATACCGGTCTTCCCCTTCGTATTTGCCGGCTTCCCTGGTCATCTTCCCGTCCAGACCGATGACCACGATCTGTTCCAGGTTGTGCCGCTGGCCCACTTCATAGTCGTTGGGATCATGGGCCGGGGTGATCTTCACCGCACCGGTACCGAATTCCAGGTCCACATATTCATCGGCGATGATGGGGATTTCCCGGTTGGTGGTGGGCAGGGCGATTTTCTTCCCCACCAGTTTCCCGTACCGTTCATCCTTGGGATTCACGGCCACGGCCGTATCCCCGGGGATGGTTTCCGGACGGCTGGTGGCAATGGTCAGATACTGGTCCTTTTCGCCCACGATGGGGTAGTTGATGTACCACAGGGCCCCTGCATCATCCTGGTGTTCCACTTCCACGTCGGACAGAGCCGTGCGGCAGTTCACGCACCAGTTGATCATCCGGGTTCCCTTGTAGATCAGGCCCTTTTCATAAAGGCTCACGAAGGCTTCCCGGACAGCCCGGCTCAGGCCTTCATCCATGGTGAACCGCTGCCGGTCCCAGTCGCAGGAAATCCCCAGGCTCTTCAGCTGGCGGACGATTTCGTCCCCGTAGGCTTCCTTCCATTTCCAGACCCGTTTCACGAATTCTTCCCGGCCCAGGTCGTAGCGGGTCAGGCCTTCCTTCTTCTTCAGTTCTTCTTCCACCTTGATCTGGGTGGCCAGGCCTGCATGGTCATAGCCCGGCAGCCAGCAGGTGTTGTCCCCCATCATCCGGTGCCAGCGCACCAGGATGTCCTGGAGGGTATTGTCCAGGGCATGGCCCATGTGGAGCTTGCCGGTGATGTTGGGAGGCGGGATCACCACACTGAAGGGTTTCCGGCTCTTGTCCACCGGCTGATGGAAAAAGCCCTTTTCGGTCCAGTATGCATACCATTTTTTCTCCACCGCAGCCGGATCATAGACCTTGGGGATGTTGTTTTCTTCTGCCATAACTCTGCCTCCTTAAAAAAATAAACCCGTCCTGCTGTATAGGACGAGTTGTTCGCGGTACCACCTACATTCTCAATTGCTTGAGCACCTCAAAGGCGTAACGTGCCGAAACGGGCAGGTCTTTCCTCCTGCCGGCTCAGGGACGACTTCCAGCGCATTGCCCGGATGCTTCCACCAACCGCATCCTCTCTGCCGATGCAAGGGGCGCTGTACTCCTTCCCGTCACAGCCTCTGACTGTATGGGTGTATGGAGTCATTGTAACAAGGGGGCGCAGGATTGTCAATGGGAAATGGAAGATGTCAGTTTGCCCGCAATCAACATAAAACCGCAGGGGGTGCAGGCCCGGCGCCCCGCAGAATGCACCGCCAGACGATCATCCAGCGGGCCGCCCGGCGTGCGGCCCCTACAGCATTGCAATGCAGCATTGGATTTCCACCGTTCCTGGCTCTTCACCCTGCACTGCTTTTCACAGTGCCTCGATCTGCCGGGTGAGCATCCTGCCCACGCTGTCGGCCATTTTGTCCAGGTCCCGGACTTCCACACAGTCCTCCCCGAAGATCTTCCGGGCGTCTTTCATGATGTGCTGGTTCTCCCCGTTGATCAGGCCAATGATCCGGATTCCCTCCCGGCGGAGGGCGGCAGCTTCATCCGCCGTATTGGCCACGGCCTTTTCATCCCGGTATTCTGAGGAACTGAACAGTCCGTCCCCCACCAGGGGCTTGTCGTCGTTGGGTTCCCCGTCGGTGAGCATAATCAGGATTTTTTTTGTCCGGGTAAAATCCCCCATCAGCTGCCGGGCACCCCGAAGGGCCAGGCCGTCCCGGTTCCAGCCGGTTGCTACATAGTTGAAGATGTTGGTACACCGCTTCTTGTCGGCATAATCCTTGAACAGGGTGAGCACCGTATAGTTCCGCAGGGTGCAGAAGGAATACACCTGGTAGGGGATCCCGCACTGGCGCAGGCTTTCAGCGATTACATAAGCCTGGGAAGCAATCACCTGCTGGTATTCGCCCCGGGATGCCGAAGCATCCAGCATCAGATCCACGGTAAAATCCGGGCTGGAGACCGTTTCCCGCTGGTAGAACACCCGGGGATCATTCACCTTCAGGGCCCGCCACACCATTCCGGGCACCAGTTCCCCTTCCTTGGCGGGCACCGGCAGTCTGGTCCGGGCCATGCGCATGACGCTCCGGAGCTGGGTGGTGAGCCGGGCAATGCTCTTCCGGCACTGTTCTCCGTGATCCTTGTAGTAGGCCAGGTTCTTCACCCGCTGGGCATGGGCTCCCTGGAGCCACCGGGAGGCTTCCCCCGTGGCGCCTTTGCTGCCCAGCCGTCCCCGGGTAAAGTGCAGGTGACAGCCCTGATGGGGCCCGCTGCACCAGGCCTGGTCGATGTCCAGCATTTTCCGGGGCGGATAGATGCTGGCCCCGAAACAATCCACGATGTACTGGTAGTTTTCCGCTGCGGTCTGGCCGGTGATGATGGCCATCAGTCCGTTGTGGGCCTTTTTCCCGGCCAGGATGTCCATGGCCTGTTTCTTGGAATACAGGAAATTGAACACGCTTTCCTGCTTCCGGAACACATGGGGCAGCAGCCAGTCCATGAAATCCCCCAATCCCTTGCTGATGATCACCTTTTCCAGGCTTTCCCGGACCAGGAAATGGGAGACAAAGTACTTTTTGGTGATTTTCCGGAAATGGTCACACAGGGTCCGGGTATCCCAGGAAGGATCGAAGCACAGATTGGCATACAGCCCTTTGGCCCAGGGATCGTGGAGATCCAGCCCTTCTCCCAGCACTTCGTGCCACCGGGCCGCCTGCATCTCGTGGGCCACCCCGGTCTTGTCCAGTTTGGTGCCGTCAAAATAGGCCCGGGCATGCTGCTGCCGCAAATAGGGCAGCACCGGACGCACCGGAGCCTCTTTGGCATAGGTGGCGTATTCCAGTCCCAGCCAGAACAGGTCCGTAAAAGTATCCCGGAGGGCGCTATCCTCCATTTCTTCGAACATCTGGTGGATCAGCTTCACATCATAGTATTTCCGGGTGAACCCCACCACCGCATTCAGATACAGATCCGGAGTGCCCTGCTCCGTATAGGCCAGGAAATCCGGATTGAACCGGTAGTCCCAGGATACATCCCATACGATATTCAAAGCCCGGCGGCGTTTGGCATCGTATTTCAGTTTTCCCATGGTTCCTCAGTCCTCGAAAATGTCCTTTTTGGTATAATTCCCGGGAATGTGGAGATTGATCACATCCCGGATCAGCCCCGGTTCGTATTCATCAAAGGACTTGTTCACAATCCCCAGATCCAGGGCTTTGTGGGCTTCCAGCCCCGCCTCCATCAGATGGATGGCATCCAGCATCCCCCGCAGGTCCAGGGCTTTTTCCGAAATTTCGCTTTCCTGGCATTTCTTTTCCAGATCCTTGAAGATCTGGCAGAAAGCCTTCAGGGATTCCTTCCGGAGGGTGGGGAATTCATCCCGGAGCAGCCGTTCCAGGGCATCCATGGAAATGGATGGCAGCTGGATCACTGCAAACCGGGAAGCCAGGGCTTCGTTCAGTTCCCGAGTGCCGGAATACCCGTAGTTCATGGTGGCGATGAACCGGCAGGCCTTGTCCGCATGGAGCAGGTCATAGCCGGGGATATCCACCGTATGACGGAAGTCCAGCAGAGAATGGAGTACGGCCATGGCTTCGTTCCGGGCCATGTTGATTTCATCGAAGACCCCGAAGCCGCCTTTTACCGCGCACTGGTACACGGGACCGGGGCGGAATTCCACTTCTCCGTTTTTAAAGGTATCGGTTCCCAGCATCCCGGTGGCATCCATATTGATGTGGAAGGACACGTTCCACATGGGCCGTCCGAACACCGCCGCCAAGTTTTCCGCCAGCACGTTCTTCCCGGTGGCCTTGGGGCCGGCCAGCAGCAGGTTCTGCCCGCACAGCAGGGCGGCAATGGCCTCTTCCCACACGTCTTTGCCATAATAATGGAAGTGAGGGATGGGGACCCGGGCCTGGAATTCCGCCGGCGTGGGGAATTCTTTCCGATAGGCCTCCAGTCCCCGGAGCAGGTCCGGATTGATATGTTCACTCTCTAAAAATTCCAGCATCATAAGGGCTCCCCTCGATTGACTAGTCGTTGCATCAGTATTTATTATAGCACAAAAGGGGGGTGTGAAAGAAATTCACACCCCCCTGTCGCGGGCCGCAGGTCACGGGTCGCGAGCCTGGACGTCTAAACCGTTCGTCCTTTTTCTATAGAATGATAAGACAAATTCGACCGGAATCCGTAAAGCTGAATCTTCGGTCTGCAGCAACAAACCCGCGACTCGCGACCCTCGGCCCGCGGCCAGAAGTTCTGCCGCCCCTGCAGCAGAACCTCACTCCGGCACCCCTCCGAACCGGTTTGCTCCCGGGGTGCCCTTTTTCGTCATCAGGTAGATGTAGGTGGCCAGGTTGACGACGGGTACGCAGAACAGCATCACCCACCAGCCGCTTTTGTCCATATCATGGAACCGGCGGGCCAGCAGGGACAGCCCGCATAAAAACATGACAAAATAGGTTAGCAGCCACAGGCCCATCAGGGCAATGGCCCCCACCCCGCTTTCAAACAGGGTAAAGAGAAAGACACAGCCCATCAGGAAAAACGTCAGGCAGCTGGCGCCCCCCAACAGGAGCGCTCCCCGCAGGGCCAGTTCCACCCGTCCCAGACGGCCGTGGAAGTTCAGATACAGAGCAAGCAGGGACGGCCAGTCCCGGGGAATCTGCCGGGCGAAAAAATGCTGTTCCATCCACTGGTAGGGAGAAAGATTCTCCAATTTGTTTTCAACCATTCCGCCATTCAAGTCCATACATCCTCCTTACCATCAGCGATTCCTATCTATTCAGTCGAAAGATATTATATCCATTTTTGCCCGGAAAGAAAAGGGGCAGGACATAAAAAAGACGCATTTTACAGGAAAACCATACCTGCAAAATGCGCTCCTGCTTACTTCTTTTCTCCGTCCGTTTCTTCCACCAGGAAACCGCCTTCCGCCAGTCCATCCCGGATGGCTTCCAGTTCTTCCTGGGAATCCGCCGCTACGGAAAGAGTATGGACCCCCTGGGACAGGGTGGCGATCAGCGGAATGTTGTACTTGCGGAAATTCTCCAGATACTGGTTCACATCCCGCCGGTTCTTCAGGTTCAGGAATGCCTGGATGGGACCGCAGAAATCCGGCACCAGGGTAATGCTGACGATCATGCCCCCGTTGTCCACCACGATGTTCATTTCATCCCGGGCACTGTCCGTATCCATGGCTTTGTACCGGCATTCGAAATCCATGGTCAGGCTCCGTCCATTGATCTGGTAACCCCGGCGGGTGGAAACAATGGCCGTACCGGCGCTCCGCAAAAGGGCCATATCCAGGACGATCACCTGCCGGGACACATTCAAGTCCTTGGCCAGCTGATCCCCGGTCACCGGACCGTTGCTGTTCCGTAAGATCTCCATGATTTTCTTTCTGCGTTCTTGATTCTTCATCATACCCCTCCCCCTAAGATTTCTTTTGGATTCCCTGCGCCGGGAACAGATGCGCAATGGCTGTACGGCAGGGTGTCATTCCTAGAGCATTCATATGTATTCTATCACAATTACTTATAATTGTCGAAATGCAATCATACAAAAAAAGGGGGGTAAAAAAATTTCACATCCCCCGGTCAACGGTCGGCGGTTGTCCAGGTGTTATGCGGGACGCCGGGCCTGCGCCCCCTACGGTTCATGCTGTTCAAAATCAATTTGCAAAAGCGATTTCCATCGGCCAGTGGCTCGTGACCGTTGGCCAGTAACAAAAAAGAAGCTGTGAAAAATGATTTCTCATTTTCTCACAGCTTCTGTGGTTTCAAGTGGTGACCCCGGAGTGATTCGAACACTCGACACACGGCTTAGAAGGCCGTTGCTCTATCCAGCTGAGCTACGGGGCCAAATAAAATGGAGCGGGTGATGGGAATCGAACCCACGTAACTAGCTTGGAAGGCTAGGGCTCTACCATTGAGCTACACCCGCAAAGTGAAAATTGGTCGGAGCGACAGGATTTGAACCTACGACCCCCTGCTCCCAAGGCAGGTGCTCTACCAAACTGAGCTACGCCCCGTCGCACAAACAGGCCAACTTGATTATAAGCAAAAAAGGGTAAAAAAAATATGGTGGGCGCTAACAGGATCGAACTGCTGACATTCTGCTTGTAAGGCAGACGCTCTCCCAGCTGAGCTAAGCGCCCATAAGTTGGTGACCGGAGGGGGAATCGAACCCCCGATACCGCCGTGAAAGGGCGGTGTCTTAACCGCTTGACCATCCGGCCATTGGCTCCCCGAGTAAGACTCGAACTTACAACAACTCGATTAACAGTCGAGTGCTCTACCATTGAGCTATCGGGGAATTTCTTGCGACGCTCATGCGCTGCGAGTGTTATTATATAAAAGATGGTACAAAATGTCAACAGGTTTTCTAAAATTTTTCAAGAAAATTTGAGATGCCCTGCCTCACGCTAAAAAAGATGTCAGAGTAGGTCAGATGCGCGAAAGCAGGGATTTTCGAATGCGGCATAGTACTAAATGGTACATGTCGCTTTCGAAAATCCCCGCTGACAAAACAGCTGGATTCATATCGTGCGCCTGGGTTACGCGGCAGCAGTAATGGTAGCGTTAGCCCTGCTCCGCCACCCTTGCCTCCGCTGCTTTCCCCTGTTCCGCTCCTTCCATGAGCAGTTCCACACATTCCAGGACCGTCTGGGTCATGTTCACTTCCCAGAACTGTCCAGCTTCGGTAAGATGATACAGATATCCATTGTGCTTCCAGAGCCCATACTCTTCCCATAGGTCACCCAGCCACTGGATGTCAGAAAGACGGCTGTCCATACGGGCCAAGTCCTCCAAATCCAGACGGCACTGGTTCAGCTGAGCCTGGATCCGGTCAGCGATCCGGGCATAAGGCGATTCCTGCTGGAGGAACATAAGGGGTTTCTGACCGGCGGATACCATTTTTTCGTACATGGGCAAGGTCCGGTGGAGCATGGTGGAAATACCGTCCACATGGCCTCCAGCCCCGCAGCCGAAGGGGAACAGATGGACTCCGCCCCGGGCCAGGGTGTTATACAGGCTCCGTTCCCGGTTGTTCCGGGCCCAGTGACAGAAGCTGAGCCGCTTGTACCCCAGGGCATCCAGGTATTTCTTCCCGAAGGCGAACATGGCGGTCTGCTCCTTTGTGGTGGCAGCCGGTGACAGATTCCCCCGCTTCTTCAGCTTGATCATGCCCGCCTCCGTTCCGGATGGCAGCATACGCTGCAGGTTTCCTTCTTGCGCACGGCTTCCAGCAGGGTATTGCCCATTTCCTCGATGTTCAGGGTGATGATTTTCATCCGCCATTCAAAGTATCCATGGAAGCACACGGCCACAATGGAAATGCATAGTCCGAATACGGTGGTGATCAAAGCTTCTGCCAGGCCGGCCGTGACCCCCATGGGATTTTCCATCCGCTGGGTAATGTGGTTGAAGGCACCCATCATCCGGGTAACCGTGCCCAGAAGCCCCAGTACCAGTGCCAACGTCACAATGATGTTCAAATAGGGCAGGTTCTGTTCAAATTTGTCCAGGGCCCGCTCTGCCCGGTAGCTGATGAAATTTTCCAGGAACTCATAATTTCCATGGCTGCCATGACAATGGTGGCCAGTTTGACAATTTCTCCCCGGGTGGTATCCGCCAGCTGTTTGGCCGCATCCCAGTTGTTTTCTTCGATATACGTGCAGAACTTCTTGGTGAATCCCCGTCCGCTGTCCGCTTTCCGGAAGTACAGGGTCCGTTCCACCCCAATGGCCAGTGTAGCGATGGAGCAGACCAGCAGGGGCCACATGACCCAGCCCCCTTTGATGAAATAATCGATTCCTGCTGCAAACAGATTCATAGACGTCGTTCCTCCTGTATTTTTAACGTTAGTTTTAGCTAACTAATAGGTACTATTTACCGGATTTCTCCATACACCAGGACGGGTCGTTTCCGTCCCGGCAGTTTGACCACATCACAGTCCACCTGGTAGACTTCCTTCATCATCCGGGGCGTGATAATTTCTTCCGGTGGCCCTTCCGCATACTTTTTCCCGTCCTTGATGACTACGATCCGGTCGCTGACTTCCATGGCCCAGTCCACCACCCGGTCATCTTTCTCCGTATTGCCCCCGTGCCAGTTCTGGTAGGGTACACGTCCAAAGCTCACCAGATCCCGTACGGTGAAATCCAAGTGCTGCCCAGGCCCAGGGCCAGCAGGCAGAGCGCCCCCAATACCATCCATTTTTTACCCATAAATTAGTTTCTCCTAACTATACAGTGGCATAATCTAGTAACTTATTCATTTGTCATTCTCGATAAGTTAGTGTATTCTAACTAAACATGGTATAACTATACCATCACATAGAAAAAATGTCAAAAAAAATATGACCCTCCGGGTGACCTGGCGACGGTCTCCCCTTACGGGTAGACCCTACGCATGATTTCACGAATTCCGTTTTTATGCGTAGGAACGTCCGAACCCAGGTATCCGGAGGATATATTCTGTTAAAATTTGCCCCGGCAAATTTTATCCTTCGGCGTATGACGTATGACAGGGGGGTGAAACTTCCACACCCCCTGTTTTCCTTACCATTTCAGCTCGACCCCGGCTTCCCAGGTGCGTCCGTACAGCCCCATCAGGTCCTCCCGTCCGAACTTCTTGTCGAACAGGTTGTCCACCCCCAGCTGCAGGGTGGTCCGGTGCCCCAGGTCCTTCACGGCGTGGAACCCGGTCAGGCTGTACGTATACTGCCTGCCGTCGTCGTTCAGGTAATCCCGGTACCACCTGTTGTCCAGGGTCAGGGTCCAGGGATGGGCCCCGCCGTCCTTCCAGGAAAGTTCCACATTGCTGCTGGTGCGGGCGTCCCCCGTCAGCCGGCTGTGGTCCTTCCGGTTCCGCGCATCCAGATACGTGTACCCGGCCCCCAGGCTCCAGTGGCGGTCGAAGGCGTACTTCCCCTCGGCCTCCACCCCCTGGGTCTGTGCCTTGTCGATATTTTCGTACTGATACCGCAGCCGGCCGCCGTAGAATCCCAGCAGATGGGTCCGGATCATATCGTCGATTTTATTGTGGAAATACCGCACGCTGCCGCTGCTCTTGCCCCGCTGCATCTCCAGGGCGAAGTCGAAGTCCCGGGATTTTTCCGGCCGCAGGTCCGGATTGCCGTCCACCTCGTATACCATGCCCATGGCCCGTTCCATACGGGCGTACAGCTCGAAGATGGTAGGCGCCCGGTAGCCCCAGCCGTAATTGGTCTTCACGGACAGGCCCGGTGTCATCTTCCAGGTGAGACCGGCCCTGGGCGACCAGCGGCCACCGAAGCTCTGATAATGGTCGTACCGGAGCCCGGGCACGAAATACACATTGCCGCCCAGGTCCCACTCATCCTGCAGGTAGGCCCCGCTGGTCTCCACCTGGGCCGAAGACCAGGGCTTGGCCTGGCCGCCGGACCATTCCAGCCGGTAGTCCCCGGTGCCCCGGCCCATGCGGGTGCCCCCGGCCTTTTCCTTCCTGTATTCCGCCCCGTAGGTCAGGGTGTGCCGGTCACTGGCCGTATATGCATTTTTGAATTCCGCGCCCCAGGTCCGGTATTCACTGTGGTCGAAATCCCGTCCCAGCAGGGGCGTGGCCGTGTGGGACTCCTTTCCCAGCCGGTTGGTGTACAACAGTACATTGTAATCATTCCGGGCATCGCTACCGCTGTAGCGCAGGTGGTAGTCCTGCCGGTTGTTGTCGTTCCATTCCCGGCTGGCCACGGAGCTGTAGCCGTGCATGGGCAGCTTTCCCGCCGCCGTATCCTGGCGCAACTGCTCCCGCAGGTACGAAGCCCCGAATTCCAGGCTGCGACTGCTGTCGAACCGATACGTCCCCGTAATGTCCAGGAACCGCCGGGGTCCGTAGAAATTGGAATAACCCCCGTTGGTCATTTTCCGCAGGTCCTGGAGCTTGGCGTCGACGGAAAGGTCCAGCTTGCCCACCTTGCCCGTGGACACGCCACCGTACACCGTTTTTTCCCGGGTACCGATCCGGGTGCCGGCATAGCCCCCCGCCCGGCCGGGCTTCCGGGTGAAAATCTGGATGATGCCACCCATGGCATCACTGCCGTACAGGGCTGAAGCCGCACCCCGCACCACTTCGATGCGTCGCACCCGATCCAGGTTCAGCCGGTTCAGTTCGTACACATTCATGGTCTGGGGCGAATCTTCGCCGGCCAGTCGCCGTCCGTCCACCAGGATCAGGGTACTGCCATTGCCCATACCCCGCAGGGACACCTTGTTGCCGGTCATGCCCCCTTCCACCACGTTCAGGCCCGGGACCCGCTCCAGGGCATCCCGTACCGTCAGGGCCCCGGTCTTTTCCCAGTCTTTTGGCGTCAGCACCGTCACCCCGGCCGGCACCCGGTCCTCCCCGGTGGCGTTCCGGGTGGCCGTAATCACGATTTTCTGAGGTGCCGCCTGGACCGCCGTACAAACCAGCAGCACCAGAGCGGGGACCCCTCCCCACAGCAGCTTCCTTTTCCGCATCAACTTACGCCCGTACCTTCACCACGATCTTCTTCACCGTTTCCGGGCCCTCTCCAAACCAGCAGTTGGGCCGATGGACTTCCCAGGGGAAGAAAATGGCGAAATCTCCTTTCTCCAGCTTCACAAAGTTCTCTTTTCGGGTGCTGCCATAGAACACCACATCGTCCTTTTCCCGGCGGTCCTCCGTCAGGCTGCCGACGTTTTCCACATCCGTGTACCCGATGGATTCCCGGCCGGCGCCCAGCACCTGGATGTCGATGTACTGAAAATGTTTTTCCGGCCGCCGGTCTTCCACCGGTTCCGTTTCATATTCGTTGACACTGGCGAAGATGTCCTCCCCGGCCAGGGGCGTTTTCCCCACCGGCAGTTCCGTCACGTCCCGTTCCGCCAGCAGTTCCAGGGCTTTTTTCACCGGTCCGGTGAGCTGACCGGCCAGCCGGTCCAGATGGTCCAGATTTCCTGTAATCATGCGTTTCCCTCCTTGGGCAAAAGGCCCAGCAGTTTGGTATACACCCGCAGGGCGTTTCTGTAGAAAAACTCCTCATGGTGGGCTTCCGGCACCACCAGTTTCATGTTGTCGATATAGCTTTGGATGTTGATCAGGGGCCAGTCGGTGCCGTAAAGCACCTTGTCGTACCGGTTCACATAATCCAGCCACATCCGGATGTAGCGGAAATAATCCCGGTGTCTTTCATAGAAGAGCGCCCCGTCGAACTTCCCTTCCAGAAGTCCGGACAGATCCACATACACATTGGGGTTCTTGGCCACCACTTCCATGGCGTCCAGGATCCAGGGATTGCCGCAGTGGGCGATGACGAACTTCACCCGGGGGAACTGGGACGCCACCTCGTCGATGGTGAGGGGATGGGCGTATTTCAGCAGCCCGTGGCCCCCGGCGGTATCTCCCGTGTGGAACACCACCGGCACCTGGTAGGCTTCCGCCAGTTCGTACAGGGGAAAATGCCGGGGATCGTAAGCATAGACCTGGTTGTAGCCGGTATAGATCTTGATGCCCACACAGTGGGGATTCCAGACCACCGGTTCGAATTCCCGGGCGGTTTTTTCGCAGTTCTCCTCCGTCAGGCCATTGCTTTCCAGTCCGGCGCAGAAGGCAATCTCCGCCGGCTGGTTGTAGGGCTCCAGGGTGCAGGGGCCCGCCAGATCCGGCACCCGGGGCACCACCCCTCCGAACCGGCTGGGCCCCAGGGGCGCATTGCCCATGGCCACCGACAGCACCACGTTGTTCTCCCGGCAGGCCTGGAGATAGTTCTCCACTGTATTTTCGTGACCGGCGGCTCTGGCCACCTGGTCGAATCCGGCGTACCGGAAAAAATGCATATGGGCATCAATGATTTTCATCCCAAGTCCCCTCTTCTCGTAAAAATATCCATAACGGCTCCTGATCCCGGGTTTCCGGCAGGGCCTTCTTCAGTTCTTTTTTCTGGTCTTCCCACAGGCTCAGGAGGCTTTGGACGACCCCCTGTTCAAAGCGCACCCGGGTGCTGCCGGCGGTGACGGAATGGACGCCTCCCGGCTGGAGGCCCACCACTTCCTGGCCCAGCAGGATGGACCATTTATCCGTCTGTCCCAGCCGCTGCCGTTCCACCTGGGCGATCACCAGCACATCGGCCCCGGCCTTCCGGGCTTTCTGCCGCAGTTCTTCCTGGAAGGCGGGAAGATCGCTGCCGGCGGTGTGCCGGTAATCCAGCACCACATACCGGGGCAGCGCCCCTCTGTATTCGTCCAGCAGGAACTGGCCCAGATCCGGGGAAAACCGGGTGTCCGCCCCATTGTCCAGGCACAGCACCGCCAGAGCTGCCAAAGGCCCCTCCCCCTTTCTCCGTTCCAGGGGAACCGGGGCCCACAAACCGTCTTTTTCCGCCTGATCCCGCTGCCGGTAATAATCCTGCACCGCCAGGTCCAGGTAATAGGAAATGGGATGCTGGTAATCGGTGTACTTGCCGGACAGGGCGTATTCCTTTTTCTCCCCGAACTGCTGGTACCCGGACCGGGTCACGGTCTGGAGGGCGCCGGCCACCGGGTCCAGGGTGGTTACCACCCGGAGCAGATCGATTTTGGATCCGTACCTCCGGGCAAAATCCCGGTTCCCCACCGCCGGGGCTCCGAAGGTGATCACCGGGATCCGGTTTTTGTCCACTCCCTGGCGGACTAGTTCTTCTCCCGCCAGGGTGGCGCCGGCTCCTCCCAGGCTGTGGCCGGTGAGCACCATCTTTTCTTGGGGATGCTCCTTCAGATAGGCCGCCAGGGTTTCCTCCCGGCCGTCCCCGTCCACATCCAGAGGCCGGGAAAGGGCCGCCCGGGCATACCGGAGGAACCCTTCATGGACGGCGGGACCTTTCTCCTCCCCATCCTGATTTTTCCGGGCATTGCTCCCTTCCGGATAGGGCACTGCCTTCATCTTCATGTTCAGCTTCCAGTCGTCCCGGGTGGCACTGCCCCGGAAAGCCAGTACGGTCCAGTTTTTACCCCGGAGCAGTCCCTGTTTCCGGGCCAGGGTGAAGTTCACTTCCGTGTCCCCATCCTTCAGGGTATAAGGGGTCATGGTCCAGCCATAGTCTTCCAGATACCGGATCTCCCGACTGTTTTCCGGGTGGTAGCTGCCGGCGCACACAGCTGCGGCCATGGCCGTCATGGCCGCCTGTTCCACCGGATGGTCCGGAGACACCGGAGCAGCGGCCCGGGCCGCCTGGGGAAGGCCCAGGGCAGCCAGGCAGAGCCCCGTCACCAGTACCCGGCCCAGCCGCTGCTTCCAGCCGTTCCGGTCAGGCACGGGGATTCCGGGCATTCAGTTCCCGGAGATCCTGCTGGGTCAGCCGGATGTACGCCGGCCCGTCCAGCAGGGTGCCCAGCTCGTCGGTCTGGAACAGGACGGAAATGCTGCCGTCCTGGTTCAGGAAGAAGTCCTCCGGCACCCGGGTCACCTGCTTCGCCGGATGGATCTTCACATCACTGCTGTTGTAGCACTGGGTGGCCAGATAGCCGTTCAGGTCGCTGACGGTGACCCGGACAAAGGCGGACAGAGGCAGCCGCTGGCCGCTGGCCAGTTCGTACACAACGCCGCTGGTCCGGACCTTGTTGTCGCTGCCCTGGGTCCGCAGGTCGCTGAGCACCAGGGATACCAGCTGGGTATCTTCGTATTTGGTTTCGTACCAGGTACGGCCGGAAGTAAACTTCCGGTCCACAAAGCCACCCCGGAAATCATCCATGAAGGTCTTGATGTCCTTGTTGATCAGGGTATCGGCTTTTTTGTTTTTCGTATGGACCACCGGCCAGGTCATTTCCAGGTTCCCCACCTGGGCCTGTTCGCTTTCCACCTCGGCAAAAGCCGGGACGGACAGGCTGAGGCAAAGGGCCATGGCCGCCAGAGTCGCTTTTTTGAACATGGTTCCACGCTCCTTTTTTCCTTAATAGTCCTAGTATAACACAAAAAGGGGCTGTGAAATAATAGCTCCATGAAAACGAAAGGGAGGGGGTGTGAAAAAATAGCTTTCACACCCCCTGTCAACGGTCAACGGCCAGCTGACAAAAAAAGGGGCTGTTGCATGGCAACAGCCCCCCTCCTCATCCTTTTTCCAAACCAATGACCCGTACCATTCCCTGTTCCACCTGGAACTTTACATTCCATTCTCCAAAGGCCATGCCGTAGATCCGGTCCGGATCGTTCTGGTAATGGGGCCTTGGATCCTGGGCCAGGACCCCCAGCAGGGCGGGCCGCTGGTCTTCCGGAAGTCTGGCCAGAAGGTCCGGCGGGCACTGGACCTCCAGGGTGCCGTCCGCTCCCTGGGCAAAACCGCTCCGGGCCTCCGGCCGGGCATCTGCATAGGGCACATAGGGCTTGATATCGTAAATGGGCGTGCCGTCCATCAGGTCCGCCCCCTTCACCTGCAGTTCCGGACCATGGGGGCCATCCCAGACCACCTTTTCCAGTTCCACCAGGGAAAGCCCCAGGGGATTGGGCCGGAAAGGGGACCGGGTGGCGAACACCCCCAGCCGGGTATTGCCCCCCAGCCGGGGCGGCCGCACGGTGGTGGACCAGGTATGATTCCGGGAAAAGCCCCAGACCAGCCACACATGGGAGAACCCTTCCAGTCCCCGGAGGGCTTCCCGCTGCCGGAATCCTTCTGCCATTTCCACCCGTCCGGCCAGATCCGGCACCAGACCGCTCTGCCGGGGCAGGCCGAATTTCTCCGGCAGCAGGCCCCGGTACCAGGCCACCGGGCGGATCGTCAGCAGGCCTTCTTCCGGATGCTGCGGTTCCGTCATTTCACCACCGTATCCACGTTCAGGTCCTTGTCCACGTAGAACCGGGTGCCTTTCACCGTAAGATCCGCAGCCAGGCCCTTGGTGGTCACCTGGTACATCCACATGCCGGGGGCCACCTGGAAGGAGCCTTCCAGGGCATCCCCGCTGACCCCGTCTCCGGCGGCGGCCACCGCTTCGCCCCCAAAGGACCAGCCTTTGGTGATGAAGGAATTGAAGGCGTCTTCATTGCCGAACACGAAGATGATGTTGGACTGCCGGACCCCCAGGCCCAGGCCCACTTTCATCTCACCCATTTTCATGAATACTTCCCGGCCGCTGTGCTGGTTGATGGCCCTACCCCGGCCATGGCCCCCGCCCAGGATTCCCAGGCTGTAGCTGGTATCCACGAACACCGCATAGCCGAAGGCGTTCTGGATGGCCTTCCGGGAGTTGGGCTTCTTCTGGTACAGGTCCAGCAGGGCCTTATAGGTCTTGGTCCGCAGTTCCGCCCGTTCCTTGTCCTCTTTGGTCACCGTGGCCGCCGCTGCAGGCTGCGTCCCGGCAGCAGCCTGCACCACCGCCGGTACCGCTCCCAACGCCGTGGCACTCAAGGTGAGTGTGGACAGCAGCGTTGCTGCCATCGTTCTTGCTTTTTTCATAGAGATCACCTCATCCTGGTAAGATGTCAGACCGCCCTGACGGGCTCAAAGATGTCAGAAGCCAGCTTGTTCCAGAAAACCGACCGTCTGACTTTCTGTCAACTCGCTGCTATCTGACATCTCAAAGGCCACAGCGTGGCCGCTCTGACTTCTTATTGAATTATTTATTCGGCTTCAGATACCCGCCGCCCTGGAGCTCGTAGGTCTTGCCTCCCAGCCAGGCGTTGGCGGCGTTGCTGCTGTTGTAGAACAGGGTATGGCCGTTGCCTTTCAGGTTGGTCAGGGCCGTGGTCCCGTCGGTAAAGCCATCCACATGACAGTCAGCCGTCAGGGACCAGCTGGAGGAAGCGTCCAGGTTCACATCGATCTTTTTGGCGGAATTGTCCGTGTTGATGGCCCCGGACCAGTGGCTGCCGTTCTGGAGATCCATCATGATGGTGCTGCTTCCGTCAGCGGACACATTGCCATAGAGCCCCTGGTTGTTGGCCATGAAGGTCAGGTCGCCGCCGTTGGAGCCGGCATCTCCGAACTGGTTGGCTTCCACCCGGATCAGGGTGCCCCCCAGATACTGCATGGTGGTCATTTCCGAATAGATCCGGGCCGCCGTGTTGGTCACATAGAACAGGGGGCCTTCCTTCAGGCTCCGGAGAGCGGAACCTTTGGCGGAGAACCGGCCCAGGCCCTTGCCGTCAGCGCCGTTGTCCCGGGACTTGTTCTGGTAGAGCATCACCCCATGGGTGCCGTTGCCGGACAGGTCCACATATTCCAGATGGATGGCATTGTTCCCTTCCACCACGGCGATTTCACTGGCACCGGCCGTACCCTTGGCTTCGCTGACTTTGATGGAGCCTTTGGAATAGATGAGAGGGGATCCTTCCCCGGAGGTGTTGATGGTACTCTTGCTCACGGTGACGCTGGCACCGGAGGGTTCCGTGGCCAGGGCGGCGGAACGGATCCCGGCGGTGCCGATGTTGATGTTGTCCGCGGTGATCTTGCCCCCTTCGGTGGCGTCCAGACCCCGGGAGGAAGCGCCGGTGGTCCGGATGTTGGAATCGTGGAGCTTCACGCTGCCCTTGGCGCCGGTGGCGAACACCGCATTGGCCCCGTCCGCTTCCGTGCGGATGGTGCAGCCATCCATGGAGAGGGCCCCATCTGCGGCCAGCACGGCGGCATTCTGGCCGTGGAATTTGCTCCCCAGCACATCGGTGGTGGCGCCGCTTTTGGTAATGGCCCCGTGGGACAGTGTCACCTCCGCCCCGTTCTTCACCAGCAGGGCGCTTTCGTCCGCTACCAGTGCCGCATAGCTGTCCGCCAGGGCGGTCTTTTCTCCGCTGACCACCTTGGCGGCACTGTAGCTGTCCGCCGGCAGAGGTTCAGCCGCTGTTTCGGCAGCCATTTCCGTGGCTGCGGCAGTCTTTTCCGCCTTGGCCGGTTTTACCGTTTCTGTCTGGGCGGCCGGTTTGGCATCCGCAGCTGCCCCAGTCTTATGGGCTGCCCAGACACAGGGACTGGACAACAAAGAGGCCATAATGGCCAGAGTTAAAATTTTTGAACTTTTCATGGGAATCCCTACTTTCCTGTATAGACTTCTACATATTATAGTATAACGCAAAAGGGTGCCACCGTAAACGATGGCACCCTTTTGTCACGACTTCAGACTCCCGACTCCAGATTATCCCTCACCTTCCTGCAGTCCACCTTCCCCACCCCGCTGAGGGGCAGGGCTTCCCATGTCTTCCACCGGCCGGGGATCTCTCCCGGAAGCAGGTTCTTCCGGAGCGCTTTCCGCACCTGGGCCAGGGGAATGCCCGGTTCCAGCACCACCGCCGCTCCCAGGTCTTCTCCCCGCTCTTTATCCCGGATGGGCACCACGCAGGCATCCCGGACTCCGGGGACCTTCATCAGGGCCTGTTCCACCCGGCTGCAGCTGACGGTGAGGCCGCCCTTGTTGACCACCTGCCCCCGCCGCCCCTGGAAGATCAGATACCCATCCCGGTCGAAATATCCCATGTCTTCCAGGGTGCAGGGCCGGGGCATGCCGTCTACCCGGTAAGGCGTATCGATGTAAAGCATTCCCTCCCGGATCTCCACCTTCACCCCGGGACAGGGCTTTCCCACGCTCTGGGGATGGGCCAGCAGTTCCTCATAGGTGAGCCAGGTGATGTAATCCAGTTCGCTGGCTCCGTAATACAGCAGGATCTGGCTCCGGGGAAAATGCTTTTTCAGGGCCCGGGCCGTTTCCGCATCCAGCAGCTGGGAACCGGCCAGTACCATTTTTAAAGACGGATACTCCTTTTCCAGTACCTGGAGCAGCAGCTTCAGCTTCACCGGCACCAGGTACAGCAGGGTCACCGGATACCGGTCCAGCAGGGCCCGCCAGCGGGTGCTCCGAAGGTTCGTGGCCAGCACCAGGGTGGCTCCGGCATGGAGGAGCTGGGCCCACACATTCAGGTTTCCGGTAAAGCTCATGCTGCCTTCCGCAAAGCCCAGGGTATCCCGGTCCACCTGGAATTTCCTGTCCTGTTCCGGAAAGAAATCCCCCCAGCTTTCCCAGGTCCGGAACATCAGCTTGGGGAGGCCAGTGGAGCCGCTGCTCAGGACTCCCATGCACCACTCCGGTGCCGGCACCGGTGCGTCCCCACAGCCGGGCCGCAGGTTCCCGTCATCGATCCAGCCGATCTGCCGCACCCGGGCCAGTTCCTCCGCTCCTTCCGGGGACAGATCCGGATGTCCCAGCACCGGCACCCAGCCCGCCTGTTCCGCCCCCAGAAAGGCGGCCAGCTGGTCCGCCGGTTCCTGACGGACGATCAGCACCGTCTGCCGGGGGATTCCCAGCCCTTCCAGTTTTTTCCCGTATGCCCGGGCCAGGGCGGCCATCCGGCCATAGGTCAGGGTCCGTCCCTCTTCCACCAGACAGGGTTTGTCCGGCTGGATCCGGGCCCATTGTTCCAGTATTTTTGCATAATCCATTTTTTTCTTCTTTCTGCTACAGCGTTTCAAGGAGCACCCCGGCTCCCGTTCCCCCGGCACCGGCAATGGCGCACAGGGCTTTCTTTCCTTCCTGGCCCTCCAGGGCTGCCAGAGCATGGAGCACCAGCACGGCTCCGCTGCACCCATAGGGATGGCCGTAGGCCAGAGCACCCCCCAAGGGCAGGTATCGGTCCGTACAGGTGGGGTACTGCCGGGCAAACAGGGCGGAGATCACGGCAAAGGCTTCATTGTATTCAAAATCATCGATGGCCTCCACCGGCAGGCCGGTTTCTTCCAGCAGCTTTTCCCCCACTGCCAGGGCTCCCAGGGGACTAAACCGGGGATCCACCCCCGCCGCCGTACAGTGGAGGATCCGGGCCAGAGGGCGCACCGGCTTTCCTGCCCGGCGCCACTCCGCCAGTTTTTCTCCGGAGGCCAGCACCAGGAACGCCGCCCCATCCTGGGTCAGGCAGGCATTGGCCGCGGTCAGGGTGGGGGTGCCGTCCCCCGCCAGTTTCGCTTCTTCCGGGGTCAGCAGGATTTCCGTTTCCTCCCGGGTGAACAGGGTGGGCATTCGCCGGGCCAGCCGTCCGTTCATCCGGGGCCGGATGCTTTCATCCCGGGTACTGCCGAACAGGGACACCACCCAGGGTTCCAGCCGTCCTTCCTCCCAGGCTTCCGCCGCCTTCCGGTGGCTGCGTACCGCCCACCGGTCCAGTTCCTCCCGGGAAACCCCGTACACCTGGGCCGTCCGTTCCGCTCCCTCCAGCATGGTCCGGGGGCTGTGGGTATCCGGAGAAAACTGGGCGGTCATATATCCTTCCGGAGTGTACCGGCTGTCCCAGGGCTGGTACACCCGTCGGGGCTGCAGGGAGGACGATTCCACGCCCCCGCACAGCACCAGCTCCAGCTGACCGCTGGCGATCTGCCCCCAGGCCAGGGACAGGGCTCCCAGGGCGGAAGCGCACTGCATGTCTAGGGTCATGGCGGGCAGTTCCGCTGGCAGTCCGGCCGTCAGGGCCATGAGCCGCATCAGGTTGCCGCCACTGCCCACGGCGTTGCCTCCAATGACCAGCTGAGCCTCCCTGGCCACCGGCACCTGGACGCAAAGCTGCCGGAGAAGGGCAGCGCCCAGCTTCTCCGGCGGAACTTCCTTAAATATGCCATTCTGTAATCCCAGGTGGCTGCGCAGCCCGGCCACCAGATAGACGTCACGGCCCTCCATATCAGAACCCGTACCGCTGCAGCCGGTTGGCCAGGAACGCAGCCAGTACCACCTTCAGGGTATCCCCGATCAGGAAGGGGAACACGGCCATGACCAGAGTCTTCCACACGCCCACTTTGGCCACCGCGTACATGCTGATGCAGCCGCCGATGTAGATGATGGGCATGCCCACGCAGATGCCGATGGCTACCAGTTTCTTGAAGGAACGGCTGTTGCCCCGCACAGCGCTCATGGCGATGGCCGCCACCAGAAAGCCCAGGTTAAAGCCCCCGGTAGGCCCGATCAATTTGATCAGCCCGGACGTACCGCCCACGAACACCGGCACCCCCACAGCCCCCAGCAGCAGGTAGATGCCCAGGATGATCCCTGCCTGTTTTGGTTTCATGACAAAGGCCACCAGGTTCACCATGATGGTCAGTGCCGTCACCATGGCCGGTGTAAAAGGCAGCGGAAAAGAAATGTACGCCGAGACGGCCAGCAGCGCGACACAGACCGCACTGGCCGTCATCACCCGTACCTGTTCCCGCTGGCCGGTCACTGCGGCCGCAGATGGATGCAAATTCTCTCTCATTTCGCTCATTCTTTTCTTCCTCCCTGATATAGATCATGTTTCCCGCATGGACGGGAACGTAAAAGGCCATATGGAACCGCTCCGGTTCTCCCAGCTGTTCGAACAGGCTCCGCCACAGCAATAACCCCTGGACCACCGGAACCACACCCAGATGGATAGGATTCGTGTCTCCGGTAACCCGGGCAAAGGCCCGCAGTTCCTCCGACGAAAAACTCCGCCAGGGGGTATAGCCTTCCAGGCTTCCATCTTCTGCTTTTTGTAAACCTATTTTTTCGCTATAGTTTACCTTTTGGGCAAAAAAGAGCAGCTCCGCCTGGAGCCAGCCCACCTGTTCACCCCGTTCCCAGCCTTCCACCAGCAGCTGCTGGTAATTCTTCCGCTGCCGCCGGCACCGGGCTGTGAACCGGGTTTCCGGTCCTGCCGGCTGGAAGCGCCGGTAATGGAGCCGGCCGATATAGCTGTTGTCGTAAGCGGGACCCTGGAACGCACCCAGGCCCCTGATGTAACCATCCATGTTTTCTCTCATAATACGTATAAGCGTAGCAGATTTTTGCTTTCTGTTCAACTATTTTCGCAAGCAGGTTAACGCAAATGGTTCCTTATTTTCTCCCTATCTTTCCGGTCGGGCAGCCTGCCGACGTTCCGTAAATTGTATAATCAAGGCATCTGAACAAAGAGGAGGCCTTTCCATGAAAATCAATGCCTGTTATGTGAACCAAGAATGGGCCGGTGGGTGCAAAAGTGCGTAGAAACACCCTTTCTTTCCCGGTAACTATGGTATCATAGAGAAAATACGGCACGGCAGGAGGAATGGTCATGAACCAGAAACAGCTGCAATATTTTCTCGATTGCTGCGAAACAAAAAACATGCAAAAGACGGCGGACCGGCTTTTTGTCTCCCGTCAGGGCGTCAGCAAAATGATCCGGGACCTGGAAACCGAATTGGGGACACCGCTGTTCCACCGCTCCCAAAAGGGGCTGGAACCTACGGATTTTGCGTTTTCTCTGATTCCCCATGCCCGGAACCTGCTGGACGAATACGCGTGCATCACCGGCATGAACACCCTGGCCGGCCAGAAGCAGAACGTGGTCACCCTGTATGCACTGGACCATGTCCTGGAATACCTGTCTGCGGATTTCCTGCGGGATTTCCGGAAAGCGTTCCCCCATACGATCCTGAGTACGGTGGAAAGTACGGATACAGGAGCGCTCAACGGCCTGCTTGCGCAGGAAGCCGATTTCGCCATCACCACCGGTCCCATCGACAGCACCCGTTTTACCGCTGGCCCTCTGTTCTATTCCCGTTTCTGCTTCCGCATGGCCGCCGATCATCCGCTGGCACGCAAAGAAAAACTGACCTACCAGGATCTGGCAGGTCAGAAAATCATCAGCAAGGGGCGGGCGTACCGCTGTTTCCGCACCCATATGGATGAAAAGATTCTGGGTGCCGGCATCGCCGTGGATATTTTTGCCGAAACGTCGGATGAAACCATCGCTCTGGACCTGATCCGGAAGGAAGGGGTCATCTCCATCGGTTACGACTATATGGATTTGCTGCATCCCGCCCCGGACATCGCCGTCCGTCCCCTGGACGCTTCCGAATCGGGCTCGGAGCTCTATCTGGTCACCTTGAAGAATACCCTGCCCCGGAAAAGCGCCCGCCAGTTCCGGCAATTTCTGCTGGACTGGATCCCAGCCCATGGCAAAGATCAGATTGCCTGGCCAGGAGCTCAATATTCTACAGTCTCCCCGTCTTCCGGCATATCGTAATCGGTGATGCCCCGCTTCTGCAGACGGCCGCGCATTTCCATACGGGTAATGGAAGCATGGGGTACATTGTCAAAGTGCGTGAGGAAGAGCTTCGCTTCCGGCAGAGTCTGGTGGACGCAATCCACATCTTCGTCATCCATGATCAGACGGCCGAAGCCCACCAGTTCCGCGGCACAGGCGTTCAGCGTCACCACATCGGGCTTGTATTGGAGCAGCGTATCCTGGACGCCCTGATACCAGACCGTATCCCCGGTAACGTACAGTTTCTTTTCGCCGGCTGCCTCGAAAACCACCCCGCAGGCTTCACAGGATGCCTTGACCAGACCGTGACGGGCCGGAGCGCGATGCAGCGTCACGTTCCCGAAAGAGACGCCTTCTGCCGTCAGCAGACGGACATCCGTAAAGCCGGATTTCCGCAGGACCGCCGCATCGGCTTCATCCTGGGTGAAGATCGGCAGGCTGTGGTCCAGAGGAGCACCGATGGTCCCCTGGGCCATATCCATGTCGATGTGATCGGGATGGATATGGGTCAGGATATAGGCGTCCACGCCGGCCAGGATGGATTCCTCTGATTCCGGCAGACCGAATAACGGCATAGGGATCTGCTCCTTCACCGGATCCGGCACCGTAAACGGATGGCCGGGAATGGTAGCAACCGTGCCAATGCCATACTGCGGCGCCAGCCAGGGGTCAAGCAGGAATGTTTTGTCCCCGAATTGGATCTTATTGGTTGCGTTGCGGATCTGTTCGATTTTCATATGATCTACCTCCTAAAATGCCTTCTCAAGGCAACTTGCTCTTTGGTTCGTTTCGTTGTGTTCATTATACAGGGAGAGGCGCTGGCAGGAAAAGAACAGAAATCCATGCAGTCCGCAACCATTTGATTGTCAGTACATATTTTTCACAAATTCTTGAATTTACCCTAGTAAAGTTCTATAATTTGTTCATATCTTCATAATCCATTTTATACAAGGGGGAGATTTGTATGACAGCCGCAAACGGCAAATCCCGGTCCACACTGGCCAACTACCGGGATCCCATCATCCTGATCACGTTCTGCGTCCTGGGCGCCATCCTGGGACTGCAACTGGGGCCCAAGGCCGCGTTCCTGAAGCCCATCGGCCAGATTTTCCTGAACTTATTGTTCTGCCTCATCGTTCCTCTGATTTTCTTCTCCATCGCCGGTTCCATCGCCAACACCAAGGATACGGGCAAGGTGGGGAAGATGATCGGCTACACCCTGATCATCTTCATCATCACGGCCACCATCTCCGGTGGCCTGATCCTGCTGGTGACCCACTTCACCGGAGTGCCCACATCCTTTAGTGTGCCCACAGCTGCCGCCGGTGCCGCCGCCGGGAAACCGGTGACCATCGCGGACCAGATCGTCAACACCCTGACGGTGGGCGACCTGCCGCTCCTGATTTCCCGTTTCCACGTGCTGCCGCTCATCATCCTGACCATCTTCTTCGGCATCTGCGTTTCCATGATCGGGGAAGCGGCCAAACCGGTGGTGGACTGGATGAACGCCATGAGCCTGGTGTGCTACAAGATGGTGGCCGTGCTCATGAAAGCCGCCCCCATCGGCTTGGGCGCCTACTTCGCCGATTTGACCGGCACCTACGGCGTGGACCTGCTGAAGACGTACGGAAGCGCCATGGCCGTGTTCTACACCGTGGTGTTCGTCTACTTCTTCGTGTTCCTGGGCTTCTACGCCTGGCTGGCCGCCGGCAGCTGGGGCGTTCGGAACTACTTCAAGGTCATCCTGGCTCCGGCCCTGACCGCCCTGGGTACCCGTTCCTCCGCCGCCACCATCCCGCTGCAGATGGAAGCCTGCGACAAGCTGGGCGTGCCCCGGGAGATTTCTTCCGTGGTGGTTTCCATGGGGGCCACCTGCCACATGGACGGTGCCTGCATCGCCGTGGTGTACTCTGAAGTGCTGGCCACGGCTCTGTTCGGCCATCCTCTGGCCGGTTTCGACTTCATCCTGGCCCTGTTCCTGGGCGTGTGCGCATCCGTAGCCACCTCCTCCGTACCCGGTGGTGGTGCAGCCGGTGAAACCATGATCGTCTCCGTGTTCCACCTGCCGGAAAGCGCGTTCCCCATCCTGCTCATGGTCATCGAGCTGTTCGACCCCGGGTGCACCCTGCTGAACTCCTGCGGCGATACGGTGGTGTCCATGATGATCAGCCGCATTTTCTACGGCAAAGACTGGTATAAAAAGAATCTCAACGGAAATCTGCCCGGAAAGGAAGCTCTCGTCCATGAAAATTGATGCCCGCTATCTGCTGGAAGAACCGGAACTGGGTGACGCCGCCCTGCCCGATTCCCTGGAACTGGACCTGCCCATCGACGGCGACCGGATCCTGGGCGAAGTCTATCTGCCCGCCGGGGTCTACGAAGGCCCCCATCCCACGGTGATTTTGTACCACGGGATTCCCGGCACCAACAACAACGACGATGTAGCCCAGTGTCTGCGCCGGATGGGCTGTGTGGTGATCCGGCCCTACCACCGGGGTGCCTGGGGCAGCGAGGGGATCTACTCTTTTTCCCACTGCATCGAGGACGCCATTGCCCTGGCCCGCTGGGCCCGGGAAGAGGTGGCGAAAGCCTATGACATCGACCCGAAGAACATCTTCCTGGCCGGCCATTCCAACGGGGGCAACACGGTACTGAACGTTGCCCGCTACCTGCCGTTCCTGCGGGGCGTCATCGCCTTCTGTCCCTACGACCACCAGGCCGGACTGGAGCACATCCCCCACCAGGACCTGAAGACTGCCTTCGAGGAAGCCGCCGCTGTGCTCCATGTGGGCCGGTTCGAAGACCTGTGGCAGGACAGTGTGGAGCACGCCAGCAAATGGAGCTTTACCGCCAATGCCCACCGGTTCCAGGACCGGAACCTGCTGCTCATCGGCGGCCGCCGGGACACGGTGGCTCCGCCGGAATGGATGATCGAGCCCCTGTGGCAAGAGCTGGAAGCCATGCCCACCCAAAGCCATCATAAAAAAGTGCTGCTGGATACCAACCACGGCCTGGACAACGCCCGTCTGGAGCTCATCCGGACCATGGGCCAATGGATCCAGGAAGTCGTGGTAGACTGATTCCGGGGCATCAAAAAAGAGTGCCGCGCTCATTGCGCAGCACTCTTTTTTTCGATCCACTCTTTCAGGACCACCGCATTGTTGTGTTCCGGATCTTTGGCACCATAGAGAAGCGTTACGTTGCCGGTCTCCAGGAACGATTTTATTTTTTCCAGAAAGGCACCACTTTCCGGACTCTTTTCCAGCTCGTCCTCATACTTCTGGGCGAAGGCCGGGAACTTTTCCGGATCATGGCCGAACGCCTTCCGCAGTTCATTCGTGGGAGCGATGGCTTTCTCCCAGGCGGTCAGCTCTGCCTTTTCCTTCTTGATGCCCCGGGGCCACAGCCGGTCCACCAGGACCCGGCTGCCGTCCGTTTCTTCCGGAGCTTCATAAATCCGTTTCACTTGCAGCTTTCCCATGGAAAAGCCTTCTTTCTGTTATTTCGCCTGCCGTTTTTCCTTTTCGGCCACCTGTTCACAGGCCGTCAGAGGGTAGCGGTCGGAATTGTGATGGAACTCGATGCAGGGTTCACAGTCCTTATACCGGGGGCAGTCGAAATTCTTGCACGGGCAGGTGTCCGGATCGTACAGTTTAATCATATTAGGCACCGAAGAACAGTTTCATGTCGTCTTCCACCGTGCCGATACCAGCGATGCCGAAGTTCTTCACCAGGACGTTGGCCACGTTCGGGCTCAGGAAGGCCGGCAGGGTGGGTCCCAGATGAATGTTCTTCACACCCAGGTACAGCAGGGCCAGCAGCACGATGACAGCTTTCTGTTCGTACCAGGCAATGTTGAATACCAGAGGCAGGTCGTTGATGTCTTTCAGACCGAAGACCTCCTTCAGTTTCAGAGCGATCAAAGCCAGGGAGTAAGAGTCATTGCACTGACCGGCATCCAGGACACGGGGAATGCCACCGATGTCGCCCAGGTTCAGTTTGTTGTATTTGTATTTGGCGCAGCCGGCGGTCAGGATGACGGTATCCTTCGGCAGAGCTTTGGCAAATTCCGTGTAGTATTCACGGCTCTTCATACGGCCGTCGCAGCCAGCCATGACCACGAACTTCTTGATGGCGCCGGATTTCACAGCGTCGACCACTTTGTCAGCCAGGGCGAAGACCTGTTCATGAGCGAAGCCGCCCACGATGGAACCGGTTTCGATTTCAGTAGGAGCCGGGCAGGTCTTGGCCTGTTCGATCAGGGCGCTGAAGTCCTTGTGCCCGTTTTCGTCAGCAGCTACATGGTTGCAGCCAGGATAGCCGGCAGCACCGGTGGTCCACAGACGGTTCTTGTAGCTGTCTTTCGGAGGAACGATGCAGTTGGTGGTCATCAGGATGGGGCCGTTGAAGCTTTCGAATTCTTCCTTCTGTTTCCACCAGGCGTTGCCATAGTTGCCGGCGAAGTTCTTGTATTTCTTGAAGAAAGGATAGTAATGAGCCGGCAGCATTTCGGAATGGGTGTATACATCCACGCCAGTGCCCTGGGTCTGATCCAGCAGCATTTCCAGGTCTTTCAGGTCGTGACCGGAAATCAGGATGCCCGGGTTCTTGCGCACGCCGATGTCCACAGTGGTAATTTCAGGGTTGCCGTAAGCGGTGGTGTTGGCTTTGTCCAGCAGAGCCATGCCCTGTACGCCGTATTTACCGGTTTCCAGAGTCAGGGCAACCAGGTCGTCCACGGATTTGGTATCATCCAGGGTAGCAGCCAGAGCGCGTTGGATGAAAGCATCCACTTCTTCGTCGTCCTGGGCCAGTACGTTGGCATGTTTGCTGTAGGCAGACAGACCTTTCAGGCCGTAGGTGATCAGTTCCCGCAGGGAACGGATGTCTTCGTTTTCGGTAGCCAGTACGCCCACGGTCTTGGCTTTGGCATCGAATTCTGCTTCAGCGCCGTTCCACAGAGCAGCTTCCGGCAGGTCAGCGGTGTCACCCAGCTGAGCCAGCAGGTCAGCTTTCACTTTCAGGGTATCTTTGATCCGGTCGATGATGGCTTCCCGATCGAAGTTGGCGTTGGTGATGGTGGTGAACAGGTTGACAGTCACCAGATGGTTCACGTTGCGGTCAACGTTCTTTCCGGCAGCCCGCAGAGCGGTGGTCACAGCAGACAGACCCTTGGTCACGTAGATCAGCAGATCCTGCATAGCAGCCACTTCCGGCTTCTTGCCGCAGACACCCACGATGGTGCAGCCTTTGCAGCCGGCGGTTTCCTGACATTGATAGCAGAACATCTTGTTTTCCATTCGTTACTCCCCTTTTCTTCAAGAAAATTTTATTCAAAGGATTTGTTTCTCACTCGATGGCTCTATTATAGCCAAAGCAGAACAGTAAATCCGTTGTTCAAACAACACATGAAGAAAAAAACACAAAAATTTGTACTAACTGAATCATATTTATCCCAATGCCACATCCAGCGTCATCATGACGGTGAACCCTAATGCGAAGGTGAGCACCCCCACATTGGAATGCTCCCCTTCGGACATTTCCGGGATCATTTCCTCCACCACCACATAGAGCATGGCCCCTGCGGCAAAGCTGAGGAAATAGGGCAGCAGGTGCCCGATGATGCTGGAGGCCAGGATGGTCCCCAGGGCCGCAAGGGGTTCCACGATGCCGGACAGTACCCCGCCGGCAAAAGCCTTGTGCCGGTTCATCCCCGCCGCCCGGAGGGGCAGGGAAATGATGGCCCCTTCCGGAAAATTCTGGATGGCGATCCCCAGGGACAGGGCAATGGCACTGCCCAGGGAAATGGAACCCGGATCCGTGACGAACCCGGCGTAGATCATCCCCACCGCCATTCCTTCCGGGATGTTGTGGAGGGTCACCGCCAGCAGCATCATGGTGGTCCGGCCCAGATGGCTCCGGGGTCCTTCCGGTTCATCGGTGTTCATGTGGAGATGGGGGATCGCCACATCCAGCAGCAGCAGGAACAGGATTCCGGCCCAGAATCCCACCACCGCCGGCACAAAGGCGAAATGCCCCAGGGCCGCACTTTCTTCCAGGGCCGGGATCAAAAGGCTCCAGATAGAGGCCGCCACCATGACCCCGGCGGCAAAACCGGTCAGTCCCCGCTGGACATTCCGGTGGAGCTGTTCTTTCATGAAATAGACACAGCCGGCTCCCAGGCTGGTCCCAAGAAAGGGAATCAGGATCCCCTTCCAGACATCTGCACTGATCAATGGGTCACCTCCTTTTTAGTGAGTCCCAAAGAACTCAAATGAGTTCCTTGCCCTCCATGGTCATGGCCAGGTTGCTGAGGGCGTACTGGATCTCTTTTTCCGGATGGACCGCCAGGGCCACATCGGTGGTTTCCACCTTCCGGAGCTTCTTCTTCATGTATTTCCCCGTATCCTTCCGGTACAGGTACATGTCCGCTCCGGAAATCACCCGCAGCAGGGTATCCGGTCCGTCGTCATCCCAGCCGCCGTAGAACAGGGGCTGGATGTAGAATTCGTCCATGGCCCGGACCACCAGGATCCCCACCACATCGGCGCCGGTCCGGTCCGCGATTTTCTCCATCACCTCCTTTTCGATGGGATATCCGTCTCCCCCGAACTGGGTCAGTACTTCGTTGGCCCCTTCCGCCGCCTGGGGATCGGGCAGGAAGGCGAACTGGGACCGGGGATAGGCCTGGCGCACCTGGCGCTTCCACACTTCCTTCATGGAAGCCGTGGCCTCTCCCGTATGGTCGTAGACCACAAAGGCGATGTTTTTCCGGGCCAGAGGTTCCCTTCCCGCCGTCCCCGCTGCTTCCGCCGGCACCAGCAGGAACAGTCCTCCCAGGAGGAAACACAGGGTAAGCAGCAGGTTTCTTATCCTTTTCATTTCAATACACCTCCTGGGCTTTTCCCCGGGTCAGTTCCAGCCCCAGATGGCGGGCCAGGATCTGTCCCCCATCACCATAGGTATCCATGGGCTGCAGGGCCCCCGGTCTGACTCCGGGACCAAAGAACAGCATGGGCACGTGTTCCCGGGTATGATCCGTTCCCTTCCAGGTGGGATCGCAGCCATGATCCGCGGTGACCAGCACCAGATCTCCGGGCTGGAGCCGGGCCGCCAGTTCCGGCAGTCTCCGGTCGATGGTCATGAGCCCTTCCCCGTAGCCTTTGGCATCCCGCCGGTGGCCGTAGGTGGAATCGAAATCCACAAAGTTGGTGAAAATCAGGCTCCCGTCCCCGGCAGCCTCCAGGGCCTCCAGTGTGGCATCGAAAAGCGCATCCAGACCGGTGGCATGCCAGGCCCGGGTAATACCCCGGTGAGCGAAGATATCGGCGATTTTCCCCACTGCATAGACCCCTCCGGCCTTTTCATACACCTCATCCAGCAGGGTCTTTTCCGGGGCCGGCACCGCATAATCGTGCCGGTTGCCGGTGCGGGTGAATTCCCCGGCCTTTTCTCCCACAAAGGGACGGGCGATGACCCGGGCGATGTGGTAGGGCTGGACCAGTTTGTAGGCGATTTCACAGAGTTTGTACAGGTTCTCCAGGCCGAAGGTCTTTTCATGGGCGGCAATCTGGAGCACCGAATCCGCCGACGTATACACAATGGGCTTGCCGGTGCGCATGTGTTCCTCCCCCAGTTCCTGGATGATCACCGTGCCGGAGGCATGCTTTTCTCCCAGCACTCCGGGGAGATGGCCTTCCCGGATCAGCCCGTCGATGATGTCCGGGGGAAAACAGTGGGGTTTGTCCGGGAAATAGCCCCAGTCGAACATCACCGGCACCCCGGTCAGTTCCCAGTGGCCACTGAGGGTATCCTTGCCGCTGCTCACTTCCCGGGCATAGGTGTAAGCCCCTTCCAGGGGCTCCGCGGCCCCGATGGATACCGCCAGTTTCTGTCCGGTACTCATTTCATGGGCCCGTTCCAGCCCGTACCGGGCCAGATTGGGCAGGGCCAGCAGCGGGGCGGACGGGTCCTTGGCCCGTTCTTCCCCGAACCAGCGGGCAATGTGCCCCAGGGTATCCGCTCCCTGGTCTCCGAACCGTCCGGCGTCTTCCGCGCCGCCGATGCCAAAAGAATCCATCATCAGGATGATGCTGCGTTTCATTTTTTTCCCTCCCTTGCCAGCAATTCGTTCAATGCCCGGCGGACAATGGTCTGGAACCGGTTCTCCGCCAACCGGTAGATTTCCGGCGAGGCAATGCTTTCACTTTCCGTCCGTTTGGCCACCACTCCGCACAGGCTGGCTGCCTGCAGCCCCAGGGCCTGGGCGGTGACGAACACGGTGGCTGTTTCCATTTCATAGTTGGTGACGCCCAGCTGCTGCCATTCCTTCATGCTCCCCTGGAACCGGCGGAGCACATAGCCGGTAAAGCTGTCATACCGTTCCTGGCCGGGCCAGAACGTATCGGAACTGCAGCAGATGCCCACCTGATGGGGCACACTTTCCACCAGGGCCGCATAGGCCAGCAGCTGGGTCAGCTCAAAATCCGCCACTGCCGGGAATTCCAGGGGGGCATAGTGGGCACTGGTGCCCTCCAGCCGTACGGCGGCCTTGATGATCACCACATCCCCCAGTTCCAGCCCTTCCTGGATAGAACCGGTGGTCCCCACCCGGATCACCCGTTTGATGCCCAGCCGGGCAAGTTCTTCCAGGCAGATGGCGGTGGAAGGGCCGCCCATGCCGGTGGAGCACACCAGTACCGGCCGGTTCTGGACCTGGGTCAGGCAGCTGGTGTATTCCCGGTGGCTGGTGAGATCCACCGTGGGACCCATGGCTTCCGCCAGGGACCGGACCCGGCCGGGATCTCCCGGCAGCAGGGCCGTATCCGCCCCCATCAGCATTTCCCGGGACAGCTGGGTGTGGTACATCACTTCATGAGGTTCCGCATAATGATGATCCATGGTATCACTTCCTGTTACAGTGCTCTTTTCTCCTATTATACGAAAGAGCAGGACCCCTGTTCAAGGTCCCGCTCCCCCGTTTTTCAGCCCTCAGGCCTTTCCTTCTTCCTTTTCCATAGTTTCCCGTACGCTTTCTTCACAGGACCGCATGGCCAGGATGCTCTGTTCAAAAAGTTTGTTCAGATCCCAGCCCAGCAGGTCCGCCCCCTGCTGGATCACGTCCCGGCTGCAGCCGGCGGCAAAGTGTTTGTCCTTGAACTTCTTCTTCAGGGATTTCACTTCCATATCCTGGACGCTTTTGCTGGGCCGCATAAGGGCCGCCGCCCCGATGAGCCCGGACAGTTCGTCCACCGCATAGAGGACCTTTTCCATTTCCTCTTTGGGTTCCACATCGCTGCACCGGGGCCAGCCGTGACTGGCCACCGCATGGATCAGCCGGTCGTCCCAGCCCTTTTCCTTCAGGATCTCCGCTTCCTTCCGGCAGTGCTGTTCCGGATACTTTTCAAAGTCCAGATCGTGGAGCAGCCCCACCAGGCCCCAGAAATCCTCTTCCTCTCCATAGCCCAGTTCCCGGGCAAAATAGCGCAGGCAGCCTTCCACCGTCAGCCCATGCTGGAGATGGAAGGGTTCCTGGTTGTATTCCTTCAGCAGTTCCCATGCTTCTTCTCTTGTATTCGGCATTTCTGTCTCTCCTTCCCGTGTCATTATCCCCAGTATACCACAAGGAAATCAGAAGGAGAAACAAATCTTTTCAAAAGAAGCACATTTTTTGCACAAAATCGTTCAAACTGTGCATTTCCATACACCGGTTCCCCCACTATAATAGAGGGCTGTAAGGAGTTGATACCCATGCAGGAACAACAAATCAAAAAACTGACCCTGGCAGGGATGTTCGCCGCTCTGGCCTTCGCCTGCTTTTCCTATCTCCGGATCGAAATCCCCATGGGCCTGGGGCTCACCGGGAAAATCTACGTAGGCCACGCCTTCATCCTGCTGTCCGCCCTGGTGCTGGGAGCAAAATACGGAGCCCTTTCCGGGGCCATCGGCCTGGCCCTGGCAGATCTGCTGGCCGGATACACCACCTCCGCGCCCCCCACCTTCCTGGCCAAGTTCCTCCTGGGCTGGTCCACCGCCTGGGCCGCTCAGCACCTGTGCCATCTGGACCGGCAGACCGATGACAGAGCCCGGCTCCGGGCCGCAGCCCTGGCGGCCGTTTTCGGTTCCGTGGTCAACGTGGTCACCGAACCCCTGATCCGGTTCAGCTTCAAGTTCTTCATCCTGGGGATGCCCCGGCAGATTGCCTACATAAGCGCCCTCAACTGCGCCGTAAGCATGGCCGTAAGCAATGTGGTGTCCGTGATGCTGACGGTGATCCTGTACAAGGTTGCAGAAAAAAGCATCCGGATATAAAAAAAGGGGATGTGAAAAATGATTTTCACATCTCCGTCACTAGTCTCTAGCCGATGGAAGCCAGCTTACGCTGGCAAATTTAAGGCGCTGTGAATGATTTTTTCACAGCGCCTTTTTGTCTTACTTTGCGTTATACATTTAATGAAGGGAAATTTTGCATGAATTGGCAGAGCGTGTATACATCACGGTGGCCATTTTCAGCAAGAGAAATATTTTTGGATAAAATACCATATTTTCTATAGTTTTTTTGCCGTTTTTTTGCCGTCTGCCGGTCCGTACACTCGTTCCATACCAGCCCGAGTAATTAGCCAGGTGCTGCCGGATTTTCGGGCTTCATCAGCGCGGAACCGGGGTTTTGCCCGGCTGTACCCTGTACAGGCCAGCCGGACAGTCACCGGTTTGAGCCCCCATAGTTCAGCTGCTTCCGTTACGCTCATAACTTCATCAATTGGATTCATTACAGCACCCCCAGGATTTTCAATAAAGCAATGATAGAAATCACAAATGCCAATCCAGTAATCAATTTCGTTGATTTCATAATAATGACATGCTACAATGATATTGGAAAGGGTGGCCCCTTAAAGGGGCCGTACCTTAGTCCTTTTGTAAGCTTTGCAGAAGCAGGATAATCGCGGTTACCAGCTGGATTACTGCTGTTGCAAGGCTTACTTTTTTATCATTGTTCATGTCTTTCACCCCCCTTCCTCTTGATGATTATATTATATAGTGTTTTCGCTTTATTGTCAAGTGAATTCGCTTTATTTCATATGAAAAATAGCCCGTAAAGCCAGGTATTCCCTAGCTCTACGGGTTTTCTCTTTATTCAGCTTTAGTGGGTTCAGCCGGTTTTGCAGTACTGCCGGCCAGGACTGCCTTCATCATGTAAAGGCCTACCCGAATAACCAGGGGCAGGACAACGCTGTCACGGATTTTATTCCATCCGGCTTCAGTCGCAGCCTGGTCCTGGATTTTGCCGACGAAGGTGGCCGCCAGCTCCTCGATAACGGGGAAACCGTCAGAAGTCAGACTGGATACCAGCTGATCTTTCAGGTCGTTGACCACACTGTCCAAGTTCATCGCATCCACCATGTTGTCGCGGAAATCAGTCCACTTGCTCATAATTCGTCCTCCTTGTTTTCCTGCTGTCTATACCAGTTTGCTTTTCCTCTCAGCACGTCCCCACCTCTGGAACCATCATCCGCCCAGGGGTTGAACTCAGGACTTTCATCTGTCCCCAAGAACTCCAAATCCCATCTTTCACAGGTAGTACGAGGCCCGTAATGCTCATGGATTTCCAGTCCGTCTTCACAGTCTGCGGCTTCGCCGTGAGTCATGATGTGAGCCTTGTCGATAGTCAGCCACAGCGCATCTGCCAGGGCAGTGATAACCTGGGCCATGGCTTCAATTTGTTTGGCCGTTGGGGGATACTCTCCCAAATCATCAGTAGTGGCATCATAAGCGCAATCCAACGTCACGCCGATACTCCCGCTGTTCCGGTGCCAGGTGTGCGCTAGAGTTTCGGACAGGTCTTCCGTGGTTACATAGATGCTGCCGTCTCCGTGGATGCAGACGTGGTAGTCATCAAAGTCCGTGTTGTACCGGCCTGCAGTCCAATGCAGGTAAATCTTAGGCTCTCTGCCCATCTGCCTGGCATCGTCCCAAATCTGAGCCCGTGCTTCAGCTGCCATGGAACGCAGTTCAGTCAGGCTTACTTGTCTTGCCATTGTTTTCACCTCCTTTCCCGGTTTTGACCGTCCCACCGATATAACCCAGCAGGCCGGTCACTATACTCATGGCTAAATTATCGAGCCCATAAAAAATAGCCATTACCAGGCTGGCTGACAGCGCAATAATGACTAAAATATTTTCGAGATCTATTTTTTCGAATTCAAACATTGGCGTCGCCTCCCTGCGAAGCGTGCGGGAGCGTGGTGAACTGCCGGTAGGTCTGCGTTACAATATCGTTGCCCCCCAGCCCATGGTAAGCCAAGTACATCTTGTTGACTGCCTCCGCCTTGTGGTGTGGCACCCATCCCAGGGACAGGTAGTAGTCCATTACGTCAATCAGGCGGTCCCGCAGCATTGCCACCACTCCATCCACCAGGGCTTCGTGCTTCCTAGCTCTCTCAATCCGTTCTGCTTCTCCTGCAGCTCGGAAAGTTTTGAACTTGTACAGCAACACCCCACTCAGGATTGAAGAGAGACTTGGTAAAAAGATCGATACCCAATCCATGGATCATCCTTCTTTCTTGGAGGCGTCCTCCTGTTCAGTGTGGTTGATGCAGTCTTTGTTGGGGCAGTTGCCGTTTTCATCCAGGGCAGTGCCACAATACGGACAACGTTTCTTTAACTCGAAGAATGCCATTTTAACCAACCTCCTCTACGGCCTGTTTATATGCTTCAGCAAATTCCTTATATTCCGCCTGGATGCTGGTTACTGCATCCGCGTTCCCGGCCAGCTGTGCCGCCTGCAGGCTATTCAGCAGCTCTGCTTTGCCGGCTTCATACTCTGCTTTCAATGCAGCTTTTTGGACTGCAGCCTTTTCTTCTGCGGTAGGTTCCGGTGCTACATACTTAGTGGGATGCCCATCATCCCCACGTACATAGTCACCAGACAGATACAGACCGTAGTCATCCGCCGAGATCACCTCCACCACCGCTGCGTCTTCAAAGACCGCTTTGCCTTTTGCAATGGCCGCGGATGCATCCTTATCATTGGAAGGATTCCCGTCAAAAATTAAGCTGCCAATCCTTTTCCCGCTGGCATCAAAGCCGGCGATATAATACTCAACATTACTTACCATGGTATCATCTCCTTAAAAAAGTAGAAGGGGTTGTTGAAATGCGTAAACCTAATGGGTACGGTTGCATCAAACGATTATCCGGGAACCGGAGGCGGCCGTTTGTTTTTGTAGTGTCGATGGAAGGGAAGCAGAAACCAATCGGATACTTTGCAACACAGCTTGAAGCAGAGATTTATGCGGCCGATTACAACAAAACTCACAAGAACACCTCCCTTGCTGATCATCGTCTTACCTTTGCAGAACTTTACCACCGTTGGTTTTCCAGACATATCGCTGATACAGATCCATCAGCCAGCGCCATATGCGGATACAAGAATGCCTTTCGGCATTGCTCTGTACTCCATGGAATGCCATACGCTGAAATCAAATACAGCGACTACCAGAGAATCATCGATGCTATGAGAAAGGCCGGGCTTTCCTATTCGTCAGTGAAGAAAGTCCGGTCACTCATCTCATTGATGGAATCCTATGCAGCTAAAATCGAAGCCACGGGGAAAGCTTACGCTCCATTGCTCTCCTTGGGTCGGAACCGTCCAGTACATCCGCATAAGCCTTTTTCCCGGCAGAAAATCAATCGGCTCTGGAATGCCCTGGATACACCAGGGGTTGATACCATTTTGATTTTGCTCTACACCGGGATGCGTGTCGGTGAGATGCTGCAACTTTTAAAGTCTGACATCAACCAGCGTCAGCAGCTGATCAGAATTACCAGGTCAAAAACTGTAGCTGGCATCAGGACCATACCAGTCCATCACCGGATCCAGAGCATCATCGCTAAAAGGCTCCAATCTCCTGGCTCCTACCTCATCACTGATCCAGCCGGAAAGCCATACAGCTACAGCCGATACTGTGATCTGTGGAGAAAGGTCATGCAGGGCATCAACGCCACTGGTCATACAACCCACGACTGTCGTCACACCGTGGCCACTCTCCTGGACAACGCCGGGGCCAACGAGACCGCCAAAAGGCGTATCCTGGGGCATGCCGGAGGCGACGTCACCGAGAGAGTGTACACCCACAAGGGACTGCGGCAGCTCCGGCGATGTATCGAGCTCCTCCAGTAGGCTGTTACTAATACGCTACTGTCTGGGGCAGCCATATAGCACCGGTGTCAGAGCAGCTGCCCTTGCGACAGTGTTACTGATGATACCCGTGATAGGAGTCAAAACAGGCTGTAAAAAGGGTTTTAATCCGGGCATCAGAGGGGGTCTTACCGACGGATGAGCCGGTAAAATTGGGTTAAATGCGGAGCTTTTCCACTGGTACACAGTGGGTACGTTCGAAATCAAACAAACAAGGTTATGCGCTTTCATATCCGGTAACTATGACTACTTTATATACGATTGTTTCCACGAATTCGGACTTTTCAAGTACTCCTGTAACTCCAGCTATTATAAGCTGCTTTCGCCCAGGCACATCTAACGTGCGGCTTGTTTCAAATGTAGACGGTTCGCCGGATACCTACTCGATCATAATTGGAAAGTAGACAGTGGGTACATGAAGTGTACTTGCCGGAAAAAGCATCCACCATAACTTTGCCT
>ERZ506793.87-NODE-87-length-50203-cov-6.84602_pt1 | contig 50203 bp, 38 predicted proteins | sample MGYA00512571_ERZ506793 | MGnify/ENA metagenome assembly ERZ506793
CCGGCACCCATAGGCCCAACCAGAAAGATATTGCGTTTCTCTGCCATTTTTTCGGTACTACTAAGACTATTCGTTAATGATAAACCCGCTTCGCTCAGAGAGCGCCGCAGGACATGAACTGAAACCTCATAAGATATTGCGAGAGTCAGACTGAAAATTATCTCAATACTCCAGCGGGTTTGGCAACTGAATAAATCACCCATCCCTCTGCATATCTGGTCGCTGCAAGCGCGCTGCCTTGCTACCACCGCTCTGGCGATAAATCACCGGGTAAGATTAGCGTAAAAAAGACAGCAAAATGCCGCCTGAATGATAAATCATCATCATGGAACGCAGGCAGCGAAGAGCACCAACTCTCAAATCGGTACTCCTTGTATGCTAAATACCTGCGCGCGTCAAATAGATGAAACACGTTCAGCGTAAAAACATTACCGCTTTTACGGCTGTTTACTCACTGGAAACCAGTCGTGGCGTGATAAACACCACTAACTCGCGTCGTTCATCTTCTTTTCCGTCATGACGAAATAATTGCCCGAACCAGGGAATGTCGCCAAGCAACGGTACGCTATCCTGACCCGATTTATTTTTACGGGTAAAAATGCCGCCCAGCGCCAACGTTTCTCCGCTTTTGACCTCGACCTGCGTTTCGATCTCCTGCTTATCAATCGCCAGCACTTCGCCATCTGCCTGCTGTAGCACCTGCCCCGGAACGTTCTGGCTGATGTGTAATTTCAGCCGGATGCGACCTTTTTGTAACACCGTGGGCGTGACTTCCATCCCCAGGACGGCCTCTTTAAATTCCACCGACGTCGCGCCACTTTCCCCGCTGGAAACCTGATATGGAATTTCGCTCCCCTGTTTAATGCTGGCAGGCTGAAGATGTGAGGCCAGCAGACGCGGACTGGCGATAATATCCAGCTGCTGTTTTTGTTCGAGCGCGGAAAGCTCAAGATCCAGTAAACGTCCGTTGATGCGTCCAATGTTAAAACCGATATGCGTTGTCGCCGTCGCTACGGAGAGGTCGCTGCCAAGCGTGGTGACTTGCCCAACGCCACCAGCTTGTTGCGCATCGGCCAGCGTCCATTTCACACCTAACTCACGCAAACTTTTTTCATTAATGGTGACAATATGCGCCGAGAGCTCAACCTGCCCGACCGGCAGATCCATTTGCGATACCCACTGTTCAAGCGTGCTTAACGCCGTTTTGTTATCTCGCAGCAAAAGGCGATTGGTGCGTTTATCGACGGTCATACTCCCTTTGGCACTCAGTAGCTTCTCCCCCGCTTTCGCCAGCTCTCCGGCGTCGGCGTATTGCAGAGTAATATTGCGATTTTCCAGCGGCAGATTTGCCTGCGCCCGCGTCTGCTCCGCCTCCTGGCGGGCGATATTGTCATTCTGCCAGGCAACGGAATGCACCGAGAGAATGTTGCCCTCCTGGCGCGTTATCAATCCGGCGCTTTTCACTACAGTTTGTAGTGCCTGCTTCCAGGGAACGTCAGTTAAATGTAACGACACCGTACCGCTGACGTCTGGCGAAACCACCAGGTTCAACTTCTCCTGTTCAGCCAGCACCTGCAACACCTGAGCTACCGGAACGTCATCCACCATCAGCGTCACTTTTTGCGGCTTTGCCGCCTGTACGCCGGGTATAAGCATCAACAGTAGTGCGGCTATCCATTGCTTCATTTGTATCTCCTTGCCGTTGCCACAACCAGTGTGGCGGTTCGCAGTTTGTCCCGGTTCCCAGCGTTAGTGCGTCTGGCGTCAGCTGTAAGATCGTCCAGCCGTTTTCCAGCACATCGTTTTGCTGCACCCGTCGCCATTTTTTTTGCCCATCTTTTATTACACCGATGATGCGCTCGCCTCTCCCTACCATCCCCTGATAGCGCCACTGGCTAAGTTCGCTAATCCGGCATAGATCTTCCGGCGGTTTAAAAGGGTCACGCATACCGGTTAAAAGGCACAATGCAATGCCTGCCAACAACCAGCGTTTAACCCTCATGCGGCGTCTCCAGTTGTAGCGTGAACAAAAGGTCATCACCTTCCACGCTTAACAAAAAACGGCTCACGCTGACGTTGCGCTCTGCCAGCCGTGTAAATGCCGACGGCACTGCTTCCCACAGCGTTTTCAACGCCAACTCACCTCCCTGCGCGGATGGATGCCAGTAAACCAGTTGCGCGCCGGATAACTGAAAATCCAGTGGCGAAAAGGGCAGCGTTTTTTCTTCGCTGAAGGAAGTGGTGTCTACCAGGCGATACAGTGCAGCCCACTGCTGGTGATGATTTGCCCGTAGTCGAATTAATGCATCGCTCTCTTCATGGTGTGTCAATGACAGAAAAATGAGCGTAACTAACACCAGCAACCAGACTGCCCAGCAAAACTGGCGGAGGCGGAGTGATGTGGCGAACCACCAGTCAAAGAACATGTTCATCGCTAACCTTCCTTGTTAACTGATACTCAAATTGCCAGCGTCCCTGCGCATCCTGCTGCGTGGCCCCCCGCTGATTGAGATGAAAAGAAGCATCCTGGCGTAGTGACGTTTCTAGTGCGTTTAACGCGGTAATGCTTGTTGTCAGCCCCTTGATCTCCAGCGTTCCCTGCTGCCAGCTTATCGTTGTCAGCCAGGCATGTTCGGGTAAAAGCGCCGCCAGTGCTTCCAGCGCAGATTGCCAGTCGCGGGTAAATTGTCGCTGGCGCTGACGTTGCAAACGCTGTTCGCGTAACTGCTGGCGTTCCAGCAAACGTGGTTTCGTTATCTGTAAGCTGCGGGCGAGTTGTTGTTCCGTCTGAAGCAAAACGGCGTTTACGCGTGCTTCGGCATTGCTTGTCAGACGCAGTATTAGCGTTATCCCGACGGCCAGCAGCAAAGGCGCAACGAACATCAGCAACCAGAAACGAAGAAAAGCGGTCCGGCGTTGCTGTCGCCAGGGCAAAAAATTAATTGGCGGGTTCATCAGTACACCTTCCCAAGCGCCAGCCCCAGCGCGATGGCAAAGTCTCCACCTGGTGGCGGTAGCGGCGGCTGACGAACAGAAACCGCCTCCCAGGGGTCAAATCCGCCTTCGCCACATAGCGCGACGCTTTCGGGATCAACAGATAACGCTGCCGCCAGCTCCTTCGCGCTAGTCATCCCCACCGCCAGTTTGCGCCCCCAGCTATAGCGCGTCGCCCACAGCCACTGTTCGTTATCACGCCAGGCCAGACATTGCTGATGAGAAGGTAAAAAAGGCAGGAATCGCTGTAATGCACTGGCATCCGGAGTGATCGCGCTAACATGAACACGCAACCTTTCTGCCAGAGTAAGCAGCGTTGCCAGCTCTTTGCTTTGCGCGGCAGTCACGTTATAGGCGGGACTGAGTGCGTCTTCGCTGTAATCGAAGCGCAGGGAGTCCGGATCCATATCCAGTTCACGGGCCATCGTCCCGGACAGCCAGGCCATTTGCTCCCGCTCACCGAGGGACATCGACGGGCGTGGAAATGACCGCTGTAATGTGCGACTGGCGGGAAACGCCAACATAATGTGATGACGCTGCGGCAGTTCACGACTCCACGGTAACAACGTGTTAGCCAGCCGCTGCACATCAACAATCCGCCCATCTTTGATAATGTCGTTCTCCAGTGGCAACCGCCACCAGCGGTGCAATAAGCATTCTTTTGCGCTCCGCACGATAGCAACCGCTACCGCTTCTTGCTGTTGTAAATGCAAACCAATTTGCCAGTTCTTAAATGCCATTGTGATGATCTCCTTATCACCCGTCACTCTGACAGGTATATCAATGCGTCTGGCTTGCCTTTATACTACCGCGCGTTTGTTTATAAACTGCCCAAATGAAACTAAATGGGAAATTTCCAGTGAAGTTCGTAAAGTATTTTTTGATCCTTGCAGTCTGTTGCATTCTGCTGGGAGCAGGCTCGATTTATGGCCTATACCGCTACATCGAGCCACAACTGCCGGATGTGGCGACATTAAAAGATGTTCGCCTGCAAATTCCGATGCAGATTTACAGCGCCGATGGCGAGCTGATTGCTCAATACGGTGAGAAACGTCGTATTCCGGTTACGTTGGATCAAATCCCGCCGGAGATGGTGAAAGCCTTTATCGCGACGGAAGATAGCCGCTTCTACGAGCATCACGGCGTTGACCCGGTGGGGATCTTCCGTGCGGCAAGCGTGGCGCTGTTCTCCGGTCACGCGTCACAAGGGGCGAGTACTATTACCCAGCAGCTGGCGAGAAACTTCTTCCTCAGTCCAGAACGCACGCTGATGCGCAAGATTAAGGAAGTCTTCCTCGCGATTCGCATTGAACAGTTGCTGACGAAAGACGAGATCCTCGAGCTTTATCTGAACAAGATTTACCTCGGTTACCGCGCCTATGGTGTCGGTGCTGCGGCACAAGTCTATTTCGGTAAAACGGTCGACCAACTGACGTTGAACGAAATGGCGGTGATAGCCGGGCTGCCGAAAGCGCCTTCCACCTTCAACCCGCTCTACTCAATGGATCGTGCCGTCGCGCGGCGTAACGTCGTGCTGTCGCGGATGCTGGATGAAGGATATATCACCCAACAACAGTTCGATCAGACACGCACTGAGGCGATTAACGCTAACTATCACGCGCCGGAGATTGCTTTCTCTGCGCCATACCTGAGCGAAATGGTGCGCCAGGAGATGTATAACCGTTATGGCGAAAGTGCCTATGAAGACGGTTATCGCATTTACACCACCATCACCCGCAAAGTGCAGCAGGCCGCACAGCAGGCGGTACGTAATAACGTGCTGGACTACGACATGCGCCACGGCTATCGCGGCCCGGCAAATGTGCTGTGGAAAGTGGGCGAATCGGCGTGGGACAACAACAAAATTACCGATACGCTGAAGGCGCTGCCGACCTATGGTCCGCTGCTGCCTGCCGCAGTCACCAGCGCCAATCCTCAGGAAGCAACGGCGATGCTGGCAGACGGGTCGACCGTCGTATTGAGTATGGAAGGTGTTCGCTGGGCGCGTCCTTACCGTTCGGATACTCAGCAGGGACCGACGCCGCGTAAAGTGACCGATGTTCTGCAAACGGGTCAGCAAATCTGGGTTCGTCAAGTTGACGATGCATGGTGGCTGGCGCAAGTGCCGGAAGTGAACTCGGCGCTGGTGTCGATCAATCCGCAAAACGGTGCCGTTATGGCGCTGGTCGGTGGCTTTGATTTCAATCAGAGCAAGTTTAACCGCGCCACCCAGGCACTGCGTCAGGTGGGTTCCAACATCAAACCGTTCCTCTACACCGCGGCGATGGATAAAGGTCTAACGCTGGCAAGTATGTTGAACGATGTGCCAATTTCCCGCTGGGATGCAGGTGCCGGTTCTGACTGGCAGCCGAAGAACTCACCACCGCAATATGCCGGTCCAATTCGCTTACGTCAGGGGCTGGGTCAGTCGAAAAACGTGGTGATGGTACGCGCAATGCGGGCGATGGGCGTCGACTACGCTGCAGAATATCTGCAACGCTTCGGCTTCCCGGCACAAAACATTGTCCACACCGAATCGCTGGCGCTGGGTTCAGCTTCCTTCACCCCAATGCAGGTGGCGCGCGGCTACGCGGTCATGGCGAACGGCGGCTTCCTGGTGGACCCGTGGTTTATCAGCAAAATTGAAAACGATCAGGGCGGCGTGATTTTCGAAGCGAAACCGAAAGTAGCCTGCCCGGAATGCGATATTCCGGTGATTTACGGTGATACGCAGAAATCGAACGTGCTGGAAAATAACGATGTTGAAGATGTCGCTATCTCCCGCGAGCAGCAGAATGTTTCTGTACCAATGCCGCAGCTGGAGCAGGCAAATCAGGCGTTAGTGGCGAAGACTGGCGCGCAGGAGTACGCACCGCACGTCATCAACACACCGCTGGCATTCCTGATTAAGAGTGCCTTGAACACCAATATTTTTGGTGAACCAGGCTGGCAGGGTACTGGCTGGCGAGCAGGTCGTGATTTACAACGGCATGATATAGGCGGAAAAACGGGTACCACTAACAGTTCGAAAGATGCGTGGTTCTCGGGTTACGGTCCGGGCGTTGTGACCTCGGTCTGGATTGGCTTTGATGATCACCGTCGTAATCTCGGTCATACAACGGCTTCCGGAGCGATTAAAGATCAGATCTCAGGTTACGAAGGCGGTGCCAAGAGTGCCCAGCCTGCATGGGACGCTTATATGAAAGCCGTTCTTGAAGGTGTGCCGGAACAGCCGCTGACGCCGCCACCGGGTATTGTGACGGTGAATATCGATCGCAGCACCGGGCAATTAGCTAATGGTGGCAACAGCCGCGAAGAGTATTTCATCGAAGGTACGCAGCCGACACAACAGGCGGTGCACGAGGTGGGAACGACCATTATCGATAATGGCGAGGCACAGGAATTGTTCTGATTAAAAAGGCGCTTCGGCGCCTTTTTCAGTTTGCTGACAAAGTGCACTTGTTTATGCCGGATGCGGGTGAACGCGTTATCCGGCCAACAAAAAATTGAAAATTCAATAAATTGCAGGAACTTCGTAAGCCTGATAAGCGTTGTGCATCAGGCAAACTTCACGCATTTACACTCGCCCCTGCCCTTTCAACCATTCGCGCACGAGGAACAGCGCGCTGACATTACGCGCTTCGTTGAAGTCAGGGGCTTCCAGCAAATCCATCATATGCGCCAGCGGCCAGCGCACCTGTGGTAACGGCTCTGGCTCATCGCCTTCCAGTGATTCCGGGTAGAGATCTTGCGCTACCACGATATTCATTTTGCTGGAAAAGTAAGACGGTGCCATGCTGAGCTTCTTCAAAAAAGTCAGATCGTTCGCACCAAATCCAACCTCTTCTTTTAGCTCGCGGTTAGCGGCTTCAAAGACGCTTTCACCCGGATCAATTAATCCTTTCGAAAAACCTAATTCGTAGGATTCAGTTCCCACTGCGTATTCGCGGATCAGGATCAGGTGATCGTCCACAATCGGCACAATCATCACTGCTTCCCGGTTGGTTGGACGCATTCGTTCATAAACACGCCGCACGCCATTGCTGAACTCCAGATCCACGCTTTCGACGGTAAACAGTCGGGAACGGGCTACAGTTTCAACATTCAGAATGGTGGGTTTTTGTAATGATTTGCTCATCGTGGGATCTATGCTGTGAAATCAGCGGTTATTGTGCGATATCGGACACGCTTTCGGCAATGTGAATTGCATGTTATTTACATTTATGTAACTTAATAAATAATCGTCCTCAAATCAAATTAAAAGTCAATAGGTTGAAATAACTCCAGGAATTTGCTGATATTCCGCCTTCAGAGGGTTTGCTATGATCAGCGGTTACTGTGATGTGCTTAATGATGCTCAAGTTAAACTCCACGCTTGCCGATAGCCAACCGCAGAATCATGTATTGTGTCCGGTGCGACTGACCACGCCTGACAGACTAAGTAAGATGGGGAAAGCATGAGCACCATTGTGATTTTTTTAGCTGCTTTGCTGGCCTGCTCACTACTTGCGGGATGGCTGATAAAAGTGCGATCCAGACGGCGTCAGCTGCCCTGGACCAACGCCTTCGTGGATGCGCAAACGCGTAAACTCACATCTGAAGAACGTAGCGCCGTTGAAAATTATCTTGAGAGCCTGACGCAGGTATTACAGGTGCCTGGCCCAACGGGAGCCAGCGCGGCACCGATCTCTCTGGCGCTGAATGCCGAAAGCAACAACGTCATGATGCTGACACACGCTATCACGCGTTATGGCATCTCTACCGACGATCCGAATAAATGGCGTTACTACCTCGATTCGGTAGAAGTCCACCTGCCGCCTTTCTGGGAACAGTACATCAACGATGAGAATACCGTTGAACTGATTCATACCGATTCGCTGCCGCTGGTTATTTCACTCAACGGTCATACGCTGCAGGAGTACATGCAGGAAATTCGCGGCTATGCCTTGCAACCTGTTCCGTCAACGCAGGCGTCGATTCGCGGGGAAGAGAGCGAGCAAATAGAACTGCTCAATATTCGCAAAGAAACGCACGAAGAGTATGCGCTGAGTCGTCCGCGCGGGCTGCGCGAAGCGTTGCTGATTGTCGCCTCCTTCCTGATGTTCTTTTTCTGCCTGATTACCCCGGATGTCTTTGTTCCGTGGCTGGCAGGCGGCGCGTTACTGCTGCTGGGCGCAGGTCTGTGGGGGCTATTCGCGCCCCCGGCAAAATCCTCCCTGCGGGAAATTCATTGTCTGCGCGGTACACCCCGTCGTTGGGGATTGTTTGGCGAAAACGATCAGGAACAGATCAACAATATTTCACTCGGTATTATCGACCTGGTCTATCCCGCACACTGGCAGCCATACATTGCTCAGGATCTTGGTCAACAAACCGATATCGATATCTATCTCGACCGCCACGTAGTGCGTCAGGGGCGATATCTTTCGCTGCATGATGAAGTAAAAAACTTTCCGTTACAGCACTGGCTGCGCAGTACGATTATTGCTGCGGGCTCGCTATTGGTGCTGTTTATGCTGTTATTCTGGATCCCGCTGGATATGCCGCTGAAATTCACCCTCTCGTGGATGAAAGGCGCGCAGACCATTGAAGCCACCAGCGTGAAACAACTGGCTGACGCTGGCGTGCGGGTTGGCGATACATTGCGTATTAGCGGTACGGGAATGTGTAATATTCGCACTTCCGGTACCTGGAGCGCGAAAACCAACTCACCTTTTTTACCGTTTGACTGCTCGCAGATCATCTGGAATGACGCCCGCTCATTGCCATTACCAGAATCTGAATTGGTCAACAAAGCGACGGCATTGACCGAAGCAGTTAATCGCCAGCTGCACCCTAAACCGGAAGATGAATCTCGCGTCAGTGCCTCATTACGTTCAGCAATTCAAAAATCCGGTATGGTATTGCTTGATGATTTTGGCGACATTGTTCTGAAGACAGCAGATCTGTGTTCTGCCAAAGATGACTGTGTGCGACTGAAAAATGCGCTGGTCAATCTCGGCAACAGTAAAGACTGGGACGCGCTGGTAAAACGCGCCAACGCCGGGAAACTCGATGGCGTGAATGTGTTATTACGCCCGGTGAGTGCGGAATCGCTGGATAACCTGGTGGCCACCTCTACCGCGCCGTTTATCACGCATGAAACGGCGCGAGCGGCACAATCACTAAACAGTCCGGCCCCCGGCGGGTTCCTGATTGTCAGCGACGAAGGCAGCGATTTTGTTGATCAGCCCTGGCCTTCGGCATCACTTTACGACTATCCGCCGCAAGAACAGTGGAACGCTTTCCAGAAACTGGCACAAATGCTGATGCATACGCCGTTTAACGCCGAAGGTATCGTCACAAAAATCTTCACTGACGCCAATGGTACGCAGCATATTGGCCTTCATCCGATCCCGGATCGTTCCGGCCTGTGGCGCTATCTCAGCACCACGCTGCTGCTACTGACGATGCTGGGTAGCGCCATTTATAATGGCGTACAGGCCTGGCGTCGTTACCAGCGCCATCGTACTCGCATGATGAAGATTCAGGCCTATTATGAAAGCTGCCTGAACCCGCAACTGATCACCCCTTCAGAAAGCCTTATCGAATAACACGTTTGCGCGGCAGGTTATGCTACCCTGTCGCGCAAATTGCTTCACTCTGGAGATTTCCCTCATGCATATCAACATTGCCTGGCAGGACGTAGATACCGTTCTGCTGGATATGGACGGCACGTTGCTTGACCTCGCCTTCGATAACTATTTCTGGCAAAAGCTGGTGCCTGAAACATGGGGCGCGAAAAACGGAGTTACGCCACAGGAAGCGATGGAATATATGCGCCAGCAATATCACGACGTACAGCATACGCTAAACTGGTACTGTCTTGATTACTGGAGTGAGCAACTGGGTCTGGATATCTGTGCGATGACCACCGAGATGGGACCGCGTGCCGTACTGCGTGAAGATACCATTCCGTTTCTTGAGGCACTGAAAGCCAGCGGTAAACAGCGAATTTTGCTCACCAATGCGCATCCGCACAACCTGGCGGTAAAACTTGAGCATACCGGTCTGGACGCACACCTTGATTTATTACTTTCCACCCACACATTTGGTTATCCGAAAGAGGATCAGCGGTTATGGCATGCGGTGGCCGAAGCTACGGGTCTTAAAGCTGAAAGAACGCTGTTTATTGATGACAGCGAAGCGATTCTCGATGCTGCCGCGCAATTTGGTATTCGTTACTGCCTCGGTGTGACTAATCCTGACTCCGGGATTGCCGAGAAACAGTATCAACGCCATCCGTCACTGAATGACTACCGCCGCCTGATCCCCTCGCTAATGTGAAGGAGATGCCATGAAAGAAAAACCTGCTGTTGAGGTTCGACTGGATAAATGGCTATGGGCTGCCCGTTTTTATAAAACCCGCGCGCTGGCCCGTGAAATGACGAACGCACGGTGATTGTAAAGGCGATTACTGAACAGCGTCGCCCCGCCAGCGAGGCAGCCTTGCTGTATGAAGAGACTGCGGAAAGTGTAGAGAAACGCGAAAAAATGGCGCTGGCACGTAAACTTAATGCCTTAACCATGCCGCATCCGGACCGACGCCCGGACAAAAAAGAGCGCCGCGACCTGTTACGATTTAAACACGGCGACAGTGAATAACTGTCACCTGCAAGAGAGATGATTATGCCGCAACATGACCAATTACATCGCTATCTGTTTGAAAACTTTGCCGTTCGCGGCGAACTGGTAACCGTTTCGGAAACCCTGCAACAGATCCTTGAGAATCACGATTATCCGCAGCCCGTTAAAAACGTGCTGGCAGAACTGCTGGTTGCGACCAGCCTGTTAACCGCTACGTTGAAGTTTGATGGTGATATCACCGTACAGCTGCAAGGCGACGGTCCGATGAATCTGGCGGTTATTAACGGTAACAACAACCAGCAGATGCGCGGTGTGGCGCGCGTGCAGGGCGAAATTCCAGAAAATGCCGACCTGAAAACGCTGGTCGGCAATGGTTACGTGGTGATCACCATCACTCCGAGCGAAGGCGAACGCTATCAGGGCGTGGTTGGTCTGGAAGGTGATACCCTGGCGGCCTGCCTGGAAGATTACTTTATGCGTTCTGAACAGCTGCCGACGCGCCTGTTTATTCGCACCGGCGACGTAGACGGCAAACCGGCTGCAGGCGGAATGTTGTTGCAGGTAATGCCTGCGCAAAATGCCCAGCAGGACGACTTTGACCACCTGGCGACGCTAACCGAAACCATCAAAACCGAAGAACTGCTGACTTTACCGGCAAACGAAGTGTTGTGGCGTTTGTATCACGAAGAAGAGGTGACGGTTTACGATCCGCAGGATGTGGAGTTCAAATGCACCTGCTCGCGTGAACGTTGCGCCGATGCGCTGAAAACGCTGCCTGATGAAGAAGTCGATAGCATCCTGGCGGAAGATGGCGAAATTGACATGCATTGTGATTACTGCGGTAACCACTATCTGTTCAATGCGATGGATATTGCCGAGATCCGCAACAACGCGTCTCCGGCAGATCCGCAAGTTCATTAATGAGTATGTCCGGCAGAGAGGACTCTGCCGGATTTTACGACTAATACACCTGATGCGCTTTGTCACTCATTCAGATTCACATCCAGCCTTTCACCATCCACTACAAGATCGCGCCACGCTTTAGGCCTCGTCCCCAGCTTTCCATCCTTCGCAGCAGCGAGTAATTTTTCTTTCGTTATTTGGCGCGGAAGTAAACTCATATCAAGCGCGTCCCATTCTTTTCTGGCTGAGTCAAAGCCATAGACAATGACTCTGTCATCATTAAAAGCAAACAGGATCCGCTCCGCCTGACCATCACTATTCAGATCTTGCTCGACCAGTACGCAGGCGTCTTTTTCAATACAGGTCATCACGTTATAGCGATCCTGGATTAAGGCCGACCAGAATGTCGCATCCGGTTTACCAGAACCTGGGGCAATTAACACATTATCGGCTAATACTTTTTCCGATACCTGTTCCTGAAGATGTTGCTCTCCATCTAACGCCATCAGCAGATCCCGCGCGCGTTTCGGGTCTTTCATATACTCGGCATCGCTTTTCAGCGACTCAAGCGCCGCACGTCCATAGCGACCGCTCTGTTCGAGCATGTAGATAGTTACCTGGTCTGGCGTGTTTTTGCCGCTCTGATAACGCGCCATATGACTGTTCACGCTAATGCGCATACTGTCCAGCACCGGCGAATTAAGAAGCACCAGTATTACCAACACCAATAACGAAACCACAAGGTTCACTTTGCCCTGAAGATCAAGGGGATTTTGCCCTTTACGCCAGACGATACTGACAAAATACCCCAGCGACCATACCAGTAACACCAGCACCGCCAGCGCGCCCTGCAAGCGGTCGGCAGTCCAGCCGTACTGAGCGACCCGCAGCCATAGCGCCCAGGCGGCGGCGAACACATACAGCGGAGCAACCAGCAAAGCGGTTTTAATCAGGCAACGCAATGGCCCCGTCCAGGGAAGTGACGCTTTTTGCGGATCGAGGACAATAGCCATTAAGATCAATTGCAAAAAGGCCAGCGTTAACAGCAACCCAGCGGCGGAGATGTGGCGAGAAATCGCGCTCAGGCCCGTAAACGGCAGGGTGATAATAAACATCAGGGTTAGCAATGATACTAACGGCAGCAACCCCGTGGCGATTAACGTGAACAACTTTTGAATAGAGTCGATTAAACGTGACTGTGTTCGCGCGAGGATCACCGCCAGCGCGGTAACCAGACCTAACGTGAGATAAATAAACCAGTCGGTTGCAAAAAAGAGCGTTTTGAAAAACGTGATGCCAACAAGTTTAAACAACTCACTCCACAGTAAAAGCACCAGCCACGTCAGGCCATTGGCGAGAAAAATCACCAGTAATATAAGTACGTTATGCCATACTGACTGGTAAAAGTAGCGATAGCGGCTACTGTCATTGCGGATGCGAAGGCTTTGTTGTATCCACGGTAGCAACAACATTGCCATCAGCAGCAGATAGCAGCCAAAATCCCAAAGCGCCTTTTCAGCTCTCCAGGGGGTCATGCCATCAGTTTGCCACTTCAGCCAGCCGCTCATTCCCAGCGTGGCAATAAACACCAGCGCCAGCCATCCCCAAAGGCGATTCTGTTTAAAGGAGATCACGGAGAAGAGTAAAACGGATGAAAACGCGACGGTCGCAGGCACGCCATAAACAATCCAACTGAGATTTTTTCCGGCAAGCCAGGCGATCAGCAGGTAGCAAACCACCCCCTGAAGTAATCCGGTAGCAATCATCCCCCAGCGTGTTGCCGGTGAAAGTTCAACGTTATCCATGTTGTTTATCCAGAATCAAAAGGTGGGTTAATTATCGCATCCGGGCAGTAGTATTTTGCTTTTTTCAAAAAATAATCAAAAAAAGTTAGCGTGGTGAATCGATACTTTACCGATTGAATTTGCATCAATTTCATTCATGAATGCGATTCCACTCACAATATTCCCGCCATATAAACCAAGTTTTAACCTTTTGAGAACATTTTCCACACCTAAAATGCTATTTCTGCGATAATAGCAACCGTTTCGTGACAGGAATCACGGAGTTTTTTGTCAAATATGAATTTCTCCAGATACGTAAATCTATGAGCCTTGTCGCGGTTAACACCCCCAAAAAGACTTTACTATTCAGGCAATACATATTGGCTAAGGAGCAGTGAAATGCGCGTTAACAATGGTTTGACCCCGCAAGAACTCGAGGCTTATGGTATCAGTGACGTACATGATATCGTTTACAACCCAAGCTACGATCTGCTGTATCAGGAAGAGCTGGACCCGAGCCTGACCGGTTATGAGCGCGGGGTGTTAACTAATCTGGGTGCCGTTGCCGTCGATACCGGGATCTTCACCGGTCGTTCACCAAAAGATAAGTATATCGTTCGTGACGATACCACTCGCGATACTTTCTGGTGGGCAGACAAAGGCAAAGGTAAGAACGACAACAAACCTCTCTCTCCGGAAACCTGGCAGCATCTGAAAGGCCTGGTGACCAAACAGCTTTCCGGCAAACGTCTGTTCGTTGTCGACGCCTTCTGTGGTGCGAACCCGGATACTCGTCTTTCCGTCCGTTTCATCACCGAAGTGGCCTGGCAGGCGCATTTTGTCAAAAACATGTTTATTCGCCCGAGCGATGAAGAGCTGGCAGGTTTCAAACCAGACTTTATCGTTATGAACGGCGCGAAGTGCACTAACCCGCAGTGGAAAGAACAGGGTCTGAACTCCGAAAACTTCGTGGCGTTTAACCTGACCGAGCGCATGCAGCTGATTGGCGGCACCTGGTACGGCGGCGAAATGAAGAAAGGGATGTTCTCAATGATGAACTACCTGCTGCCGCTGAAAGGTATCGCTTCTATGCACTGCTCCGCCAACGTTGGCGAGAAAGGCGATGTTGCGGTGTTCTTCGGCCTTTCCGGCACCGGTAAAACCACCCTTTCCACCGACCCGAAACGTCGCCTGATTGGCGATGACGAGCACGGCTGGGACGATGACGGCGTGTTTAACTTTGAAGGCGGCTGCTACGCAAAAACTATCAAGCTGTCGAAAGAAGCGGAACCTGAAATCTACAACGCTATCCGTCGTGATGCGCTGCTGGAAAACGTCACCGTGCGTGAAGATGGCACTATCGACTTTGATGATGGTTCAAAAACCGAGAACACCCGCGTTTCTTATCCGATCTATCACATCGAAAACATCGTTAAGCCGGTGTCCAAAGCGGGCCACGCAACGAAAGTTATCTTCCTGACCGCAGACGCCTTTGGTGTGCTGCCGCCGGTTTCTCGTCTGACTGCCGATCAAACCCAGTACCACTTCCTCTCTGGCTTCACCGCCAAACTGGCTGGTACAGAGCGCGGCATCACCGAACCGACGCCAACTTTCTCCGCCTGCTTCGGCGCGGCATTCCTGTCGCTGCACCCGACTCAGTACGCAGAAGTGCTGGTGAAACGTATGCAGGCGGCAGGCGCGCAGGCGTATCTGGTTAACACCGGCTGGAACGGCACTGGCAAACGTATCTCCATTAAAGATACCCGCGCCATTATCGACGCCATCCTCAACGGTTCGCTGGATAACGCAGAAACCTTCACTCTGCCGATGTTTAACCTGGCGATCCCAACCGAACTGCCGGGCGTAGACACGAAGATTCTCGATCCGCGTAACACCTACGCTTCTCCGGAACAGTGGCAGGAAAAAGCCGAAACGCTGGCAAAACTGTTTATCGACAACTTCGATAAATACACCGACACCCCAGCGGGTGCCGCGCTGGTAGCGGCTGGTCCGAAGCTGTAATGATTTGAAGCTGGAGAATATCTATCCAGTATCTTATAGAAAGCAAAACGGGAGGCACCTTCACCTCCCGTTTTTTTACCCTTCTTTTGTCATGCCCTGCGCCCGCGTTACCGGCACTGGCAGCCAGGCGCGAATGGAAAGCCCGCCCCGTTCGCTGGTGCCAAGCTCCAGCATCCCGTTATGGTTATCCACGATACGCTGCACAATCGCCAGCCCTAATCCCGTGCCGCTAATGGTGCGCGCACTGTCGCCACGAACAAACGGCTGGAACAGGTGCTTACGTTGTTCCGGCGCAATACCCGGACCGTCATCTTCTACCTGGAACCAGGCGCGATTCGGCTCCGTGCCGCTGCTGACTTTGATCCAGCCATTGCCGTAACGGGCGGCGTTGACCACCATATTCGCCACCGCGCGTTTGATCGACAGCGGGTGCATTTTCACCTCAATGCTACCGGGGTAAAGCGCGGTTTCAATTTCCCGCTCATAGCCACTTTCGGCAGCAATAACCTCACCGAGTACTGCGTTGAGATCCGCCATTTCCATCGGCATCTCCTGCCCGGTGCGCAGGTAGTCGATAAACTGCTCAATGATGGCGTTGCACTCTTCGATATCTTTATTGATCGATTCTGCCAGGTAGCCATCCTGCTCGCTCATCATCTCGGTTGCCAGGCGAATACGCGTCAGCGGCGTGCGCAGATCATGGCTTACCCCCGCCATCAGCAGCGTGCGGTCATCCGCCAGTTGCTTAACACCAGCCGCCATATGGTTAAAGGCGCGGGTAACGGAACGCACCTCCGAAGCGCCATATTCACGCAGCGGCGGCGGAATAATCCCTTTACCCACCTGCAAGGCTGCGTGTTCGAGATCGACCAATGGTCGGTTCTGGATACGAATAAACAGCCACGCCCCGCCTATCGCCAATAGCATAATCGCCAACGTATAACGGAACAGCGGGGAGAAATCGCCCTGATGAATTTCGGTTAGCGGCACGCGTACCCAGATATTGGGCGACAACCAGGTTTTCAGCCAGACGACAGGCGAACTTTTGTTGACCTCGACGCGAACTTCCGTCGGACCGCCCAGTTGCTGCGCCATCTGATGGCTTAAGAATTCATAGTGTTGCGCCCAACGCAGACCTGCCTCTTCGGCAGCTTCGTTGGAATAGAGAGAGATCCCCAGCTCACGGTAGATCTCCCGACGGAAAGCGGGAGGCACAACCAACTGCGTGCCGTCCTCCAGTTGCAGTTTGTCGGTCATCAACATACGCACTTCGTACGCGAGGACTTTATTAAACTGCTGGAGGCTCGGCAAAATCGCGAAGTTCAGCACCACCAGATAAGTCGTCACCAGGCTGACGAACAGCAAGGTGACGATGAGCAATAACGTACGGGCAAATGAACTTCGTGGCGAGAAGCGCAATCGCCTCATGCTTTAGAACCGTCCGGTACAAAGACGTAGCCCAGACCCCAGACGGTCTGAATGTAACGCGGATGCGCCGGATCTTCTTCCACCATGCGGCGCAGACGCGAAATCTGCACGTCGATGGAGCGTTCCATTGCGGAATATTCACGACCACGGGCAAGGTTCATCAGCTTATCGCGGGAGAGCGGCTCACGCGGATGGCTGACCAGCGCCTTAAGTACCGCAAACTCACCACTGGTGAGCGGCATCGGCTCGTCTTCGCGGAACATTTCGCGCGTACCGAGGTTAAGTTTGAACTTACCGAAAGCAATTACCGCCTCTTCCTGTGACGGTGCGCCTGGCAGTTCGTTCGCCTGACGACGCAGCACCGCACGAATGCGGGCCAGCAATTCACGCGGGTTAAACGGTTTTGGAATGTAATCGTCAGCGCCAATCTCCAGGCCAACGATACGGTCCACTTCTTCCCCTTTCGCCGTCACCATAATGATCGGCATCGGATTGCTCTGGCTACGAAGACGTCGGCAAATCGACAAGCCATCTTCACCAGGTAACATCAAATCCAGTACCATAAGATGGAAAGATTCACGAGTCAGCAGGCGATCCATCTGTTCTGCATTAGCGACGCTTCGAACCTGGAAGCCTTGTTCGGTGAGATAACGTTCCAGCAGCGCGCGCAGGCGCATGTCGTCATCAACCACCAGAATCTTGTAGTTCTCTTGCATTGTTTATACTCCCAAAGGTTCGCAACAATTTGTAAGCGTGTATTCTTAAAAAAGCTCACGTTCGTCACCAGCTAAATCTGGTATGAATTTCAGCCTAAATTGTTACAAAGCATATTAAACAGCAGCTTAAGTATACAATTTATTCGGCGAAACATTATTGATTCTGTTGATATGATCACGTTATACCCAATGTGCGCATTATCAAACAGACAAAGGGAATCAACGAGATGAAAACGCCCCTGGTTACCCGGGAAGGGTATGAAAAACTCAAACAAGAGCTTAATTATCTCTGGCGTGAAGAACGCCCGGAGGTCACAAAGAAAGTGACCTGGGCCGCAAGTCTGGGCGACCGCAGCGAAAATGCTGACTATCAGTATAATAAAAAGCGCCTGCGTGAAATCGACCGTCGCGTGCGCTATCTCACTAAATGCATGGAAAATCTCAAAATCGTCGATTACTCCCCGCAGCAGGAAGGCAAAGTCTTTTTTGGCGCGTGGGTGGAGATTGAAAACGACGATGGTGTGACTCACCGTTTCCGTATTGTCGGCTACGATGAAATTTTTGGCCGTAAAGATTACATCTCTATCGATTCCCCGATGGCCCGCGCATTGCTGAAAAAAGAAGTCGGCGATCTGGCGGTGGTGAATACCCCTGCCGGGGAAGCGAGCTGGTATGTTAATGCTATCGAGTACGTGAAACCGTAAGGAAGAGTCTTAACCTCCTGCCGATGGCTGGCATTTTTGCCAGCCAGTCCGTATAACTATCCCCTGATTTTTGATCCGAAAAGATGAACTCAAACCATGATGAATGATTCGTTCTGCCGCATTATTGCGGGTGAAATTCAGGCGCGCCCGGAACAGGTTGACGCTGCCGTTCGCCTGCTTGACGAAGGGAATACCGTGCCGTTTATCGCACGTTATCGTAAGGAAATCACCGGCGGTCTGGATGACACGCAGCTGCGTAATCTGGAAACGCGTCTGAGCTATCTGCGCGAGCTGGAAGAGAGACGTCAGGCGATCCTCAAGTCCATTTCCGAGCAAGGCAAACTCACCGATGATCTGGCGAATGCCATCAACGCCACCCTAAGCAAAACCGAACTCGAAGACCTCTACCTGCCCTACAAACCTAAACGCCGCACCCGTGGGCAAATCGCCATTGAAGCAGGGCTTGAGCCGTTGGCCGATCTGCTGTGGAGCGATCCGTCACACACGCCAGAAGTCGCCGCTGCACAATATATTGATGCCGATAAAGGCGTGGCAGATACCAAAGCCGCGCTGGACGGCGCGCGCTATATCCTGATGGAACGTTTTGCCGAAGATGCTGCGCTGCTGGCGAAAGTGCGTGATTATCTGTGGAAGAACGCGCATCTGGTCTCAACCGTGGTGAGCGGTAAAGAAGAGGAAGGGGCAAAATTCCGCGACTATTTCGATCATCACGAACCACTGTCAACGGTGCCTTCTCACCGCGCGCTGGCGATGTTCCGTGGTCGTAACGAAGGCATACTTCAGCTTTCGCTGAATGCCGATCCGCAGTTCGAAGAGCCGCCGAAAGAGAGCTATTGCGAGCAAATCATCATGGAACACCTTGGCCTGCGCCTGAACAATGCCCCGGCGGATAGCTGGCGCAAAGGTGTGGTGAGCTGGACGTGGCGCATCAAGGTGTTGATGCATCTGGAAACTGAACTGATGGGCACCGTGCGCGAACGCGCGGAAGATGAAGCAATCAACGTCTTTGCCCGTAACCTGCACGATCTGCTGATGGCGGCCCCTGCCGGACTGCGTGCAACGATGGGCCTCGATCCGGGTCTGCGTACCGGGGTAAAAGTGGCGGTAGTCGATGCGACAGGTAAACTGGTGGCGACCGATACCATTTATCCGCATACCGGGCAGGCCGCAAAAGCAGCGATGACCGTTGCTGCGCTGTGTGAAAAGCATAACGTTGAACTGGTGGCGATTGGCAACGGTACAGCTTCCCGCGAAACCGAACGTTTCTATCTCGACGTGCAGAAGCAGTTCCCGAAAGTGACCGCGCAGAAAGTGATCGTCAGCGAAGCTGGCGCGTCGGTTTACTCGGCTTCCGAGCTGGCAGCACAGGAATTCCCGGATCTCGACGTTTCGCTGCGTGGCGCGGTGTCTATCGCCCGTCGTTTGCAGGATCCGCTGGCAGAGCTGGTGAAAATCGATCCGAAATCTATCGGCGTAGGTCAGTATCAGCATGACGTCAGCCAGACGCAGCTGGCACGCAAACTGGATGCAGTAGTAGAAGACTGCGTAAACGCCGTTGGCGTCGATCTCAACACCGCTTCTGTTCCTCTATTAACCCGTGTGGCGGGCCTGACGCGCATGATGGCGCAAAACATCGTGGCCTGGCGCGATGAGAACGGCCAGTTCCAGAACCGTCAGCAACTGTTAAAAGTGAGCCGTCTGGGGCCGAAAGCCTTCGAGCAGTGCGCGGGCTTCTTGCGCATTAACCACGGCGATAACCCGCTGGACGCCTCTACCGTTCACCCGGAAGCCTATCCGGTGGTGGAACGCATTCTGGCAGCAACACAGCAGGCACTGAAAGATCTGATGGGTAACAGCAGCGAGCTGCGTAACCTGAAAGCGTCTGACTTTACTGATGAGAAATTCGGTGTGCCGACAGTAACTGACATCATCAAAGAGCTGGAAAAACCGGGTCGCGATCCGCGTCCGGAATTTAAAACCGCTCAGTTTGCTGATGGCGTCGAGACAATGAACGACCTGCAACCGGGTATGATCCTCGAAGGCGCGGTGACCAACGTCACCAACTTTGGCGCGTTTGTCGATATTGGCGTGCATCAGGACGGCCTGGTCCACATCTCTTCATTGTCGAACAAGTTTGTGGAAGATCCGCATACCGTGGTGAAAGCGGGCGACATTGTGAAGGTGAAAGTGCTGGAAGTGGATCTTCAGCGCAAACGTATCGCCCTGACCATGCGTCTGGACGAGCAGCCTGGCGAAACCAACGCCCGTCGCGGCGGCGGTAATGAACGCCCGCAAAACAACCGCCCGGCAGCCAAACCGCGTGGGCGTGAAGCGCAGCCTGCCGGTAACAGCGCGATGATGGATGCGCTGGCGGCGGCAATGGGCAAAAAACGTTAAACGCCCTGATAGACAAACGTAAACCTGCCAGATAAAGCGTTCACGCCGCATCTGGCAACGAACGCCTTGCCTGACATAAAAGTGCCGGAGAATATCTCCGGCCTTTTTATTCCACAAGCAAACTCATAATATATCCCGTTAATATTTATCACTTCATTAACAACTGAAACCTTAATTAAACATTAACCAGCCCTAATAATTCGTCATGCGAATTATATTTTCGCTGCGATATAACCTTGAGCCATATCAACATTGAGTCAGATTATTATTCAAACCAACATTCACACACATTTTAAGTATTGCTGATAGAAACCATTCTCATTATCATTGTACTGTTGATTATTTAATCTCTCCTTCGTTGGCAAATCATCTGGTCTCATGTCGCTGTCAAACGCCCCATGAGGTAGTTATCCAGTTAATGAGAAACAAGTAGGCACCTATGCAATACACTCCAGATACTGCGTGGAAAATTACTGGCTTTTCCCGTGAAATCAGCCCGGCATATCGCCAAAAACTGCTTTCTCTTGGCATGTTACCTGGCTCCTCTTTTAATGTGGTGCGCGTCGCTCCACTCGGCGACCCCATTCATATCGAAACCCGTCGTGTGAGCCTGGTATTACGCAAAAAAGATCTGGCCTTATTAGAAGTGGAAGCGGTTTCCTGTTAATACGGTGATAACAACAATGAAAAAATTAACCATTGGCTTAATTGGTAATCCAAATTCTGGCAAGACAACGTTATTTAACCAGCTCACTGGCTCACGTCAGCGTGTAGGTAACTGGGCTGGCGTTACCGTCGAACGTAAAGAAGGGCAATTCTCCACCACCGATCATCAGGTCACGCTGGTGGACCTGCCCGGCACCTATTCTCTGACCACCATCTCATCGCAGACCTCGCTCGATGAGCAAATCGCCTGTCACTACATTTTGAGTGGCGACGCAGACCTGCTGATTAACGTGGTGGATGCGTCTAACCTTGAGCGTAACCTGTACCTGACGCTGCAACTGTTGGAACTCGGCATTCCCTGCATCGTGGCGCTGAACATGCTCGACATTGCCGAGAAGCAAAATATTCGCATTGAAATTGATGCTCTGTCGGCGCGTCTTGGCTGCCCGGTGATCCCGCTGGTTTCAACCCGTGGTCGCGGTATTGAAGCGCTCAAGCTGGCGATTGATCGCTATAAAGCTAACGAAAATGTGGAACTGGTGCATTACGCTCAGCCGCTGCTCAACGAAGCAGATTCACTGGCAAAAGTGATGCCTTCCGACATCCCGCTGAAACAACGTCGCTGGCTGGGCCTGCAAATGCTGGAAGGCGATATCTACAGCCGCGCCTACGCCGGTGAAGCGTCGCAGCATCTGGATGCCGCCCTCGCCCGTCTGCGTAATGAGATGGACGATCCGGCGCTGCACATTGCCGATGCGCGTTACCAGTGCATTGCTGCCATCTGTGATGTGGTAAGCAACACCCTGACGGCAGAACCCAGCCGTTTCACCACTGCGGTAGATAAAATCGTGCTCAACCGTTTCCTCGGTCTGCCGATTTTCCTCTTTGTGATGTACCTGATGTTCTTGCTGGCTATCAACATCGGCGGGGCGTTACAGCCGCTGTTTGACGTCGGCTCCGTAGCACTCTTTGTGCATGGTATTCAGTGGATTGGCTACACGCTCCACTTCCCGGACTGGCTGACTATCTTCCTCGCCCAAGGCCTGGGCGGTGGTATTAACACCGTGCTGCCACTGGTGCCGCAGATCGGCATGATGTACCTGTTCCTCTCCTTCCTTGAGGACTCCGGCTATATGGCGCGTGCGGCGTTTGTGATGGATCGTCTGATGCAGGCGCTGGGCTTGCCGGGGAAATCCTTTGTACCGCTGATCGTTGGTTTCGGTTGTAACGTACCGTCGGTAATGGGCGCACGTACGCTTGATGCACCGCGTGAACGTCTGATGACCATCATGATGGCACCGTTTATGTCCTGCGGCGCGCGTCTGGCTATCTTCGCAGTATTCGCGGCTGCCTTCTTCGGGCAGAACGGTGCGCTGGCGGTCTTCTCGCTGTATATGCTGGGTATCGTAATGGCGGTGCTGACGGGCCTGATGCTCAAGTACACCATCATGCGCGGTGAAGCGACGCCGTTTGTCATGGAGCTGCCGGTCTACCATGTACCACACGTTAAAAGCCTGGTTATCCAGACCTGGCAGCGTCTGAAAGGCTTCGTTCTGCGTGCTGGTAAAGTGATTATCATTGTCAGCATTTTCCTGAGCGCCTTCAACAGCTTCTCGCTGAGCGGAAAAATCGTCGATAACATCAACGACTCGGCGCTGGCTTCCGTCAGCCGGGTGATCACCCCGGTCTTCAAGCCGATTGGCGTACATGAAGATAACTGGCAGGCAACGGTTGGCCTGTTTACAGGTGCCATGGCGAAAGAAGTGGTGGTGGGTACGCTCAACACCCTCTACACCGCAGAAAATATTCAGGACGAAGAGTTCAATCCGGCGGAATTTAACCTCGGTGAAGAGCTGTTCAGTGCGGTAGATGAAACCTGGCAGAGCCTGAAAGACACCTTCAGCCTTAGCGTACTGATGAACCCCATTGAAGCCAGCAAAGGCGACGGCGAAATGGGTACCGGGGCGATGGGCGTGATGGATCAGAAATTCGGTAGCGCAGCTGCCGCATACAGCTACCTGATTTTCGTCCTGCTGTACGTACCGTGCATCTCGGTGATGGGGGCTATCGCGCGTGAATCAAGCCGTGGCTGGATGGGCTTCTCCATCCTGTGGGGGCTGAATATTGCTTACTCACTGGCAACATTGTTCTATCAGGTCGCCAGCTACAGCCAGCATCCAACTTACAGCCTGGTGTGCATTCTGGCAGTTATCCTGTTTAACATCGTGGTTATCGGTCTGCTGCGCCGCGCGCGTAGCCGGGTAGATGTCGAACTGCTGGCAACGCGCAAATCGGTAAGCAGTTGCTGTGCGGCCAGTACCACTGGCGATTGCCACTAAGGACACGACAATGGCTTCGCTCATTCAAGTGCGTGATTTACTGGCATTACGGGGCCGTATGGAAGCGGCCCAGATTAGCCAGACACTGAACACTCCGCAGCCAATGATTAACGCCATGCTGAAACAGCTAGAAAGTATGGGAAAAGCAGTGCGGATTCAGGAAGAACCTGACGGCTGTCTTTCCGGCAGTTGTAAAAGCTGCCCGGAAGGAAAAGCCTGTCTGCACGAATGGTGGGCGTTGCGTTAACCATACTCCATCACCTGTTTTGAAAAGCCCGGTATGCGTTTGCATCCGGGCTTTTTTGCGTGCGGCTTTCCATAAAAATGCAACCCTTGCAGCGCGACGTAAATTCCTCTGAAAGCGTCTCGCAGGGATGAAAACTCGCTAATGCACAGGTGTGGAGTGGCGCGTAGAGTCGCGGCATTCAAACAACAGGTGAAGGAACGCCATGAGCAAAAAGCAGAGTTCCACCCCACACGATGCGCTGTTCAAACTCTTTTTACGCCAACCGGAGACGGCACGCGATTTTCTTGCGTTTCATTTACCGGCACCCATTCACGCGCTCTGTGATATGAAAACCCTCAAGCTGGAGTCGAGCAGCTTTATTGATGACGATCTGCGTGAAAGCTATTCCGACGTGCTGTGGTCGGTGAAAACGGAACAAGGACCAGGATACATCTATTGTCTGATTGAACATCAAAGCACCTCAAACAAACTGATCGCATTTCGCATGATGCGCTACGCCATTGCCGCAATGCAAAATCACCTGGATGCCGGATACAAAACCTTGCCGATGGTGGTGCCATTGTTGTTTTACCACGGTATTGAAAGCCCCTATCCCTATTCGCTGTGTTGGCTTGATTGTTTCGCCGATCTCAACCTGGCAAGGCAGCTTTATGCCTCTGCATTTCCGCTGATTGATGTCACCGTCATGCCTGATGATGAAATCATGCAGCACCGACGTATGGCACTGCTGGAGTTAATTCAAAAACATATTCGTCAACGCGACCTGATGGGGCTGGTAGAGCAAATGGCCTGCTTATTAAGTAGTGGATACGCTAATGACAGACAAATCAAAGGGCTGTTTAATTACATCTTGCAAACCGGCGATGCGGTACGTTTTAACGATTTTATCGACGGCGTTGCCGAACATTCACCGAAACACAAGGAGAACTTAATGACTATTGCGGAAAGATTGCGGCAGGAAGGGTTTCAGAAAGGTATACGTACCAACGCCCTAAATATTGCCAAAACCATGCTGGACGCCGGAGTTTCTCTTGAGGACGTTCTGCGATTTACCAGCCTGACGGTTGAAGACCTTGCTGAAATAAATCATCAATAACGTAAAGGATGGTTTTAATGACAGATGCAGAAAGAGAATATCTTATTATTTACCTGATTGGTTATTTATTGGGTCGACGCCTGGAAGCCCTGGATATCGCCAAAAGAATGCTGTAATCCGGAGTCCCTCTTGCGGACATCATGCGTTTTACCGGGGTGTCAGAAGAAGAGTTGGCTGCGGCGAGTCAGTAAAGTTCTGTCTCGCCATTTCAAAAGCTGTCTACACCCTCTGCTTCAACGCCACCAGCAGGTGATGAAACTCGACCGGATGCGAAATAAACGGCGCATGGGCCGCTTTGGCGAAAATGTACGACTCGCTGTGCGGCCAGAGTTTATCCAGCATCGGCACTACTTTGCGCGGCACCAGACCATCAAGATAGCCATACAATCGCAAAAACGGCATGGACACGTTTTGCAGCGGCAGACGGAGATCGACCGTTTTGAGGATTTCCAGCCCACCATTGAGCACGTCCACCTCCGGCATCGGTAACGCCAGTACGGTTTTCTTCAACGCCCGCGCATCCTGGCGCGCCGTTTCAGTACCCATGGTTTGTAACGCCAGGAACCGCTCCACTGTACGCTGAAAATCATCACTCAGCTGCTGCTGAAATCCCGCCAGCACGTCCGGTTTTATCCCCGGCCACTCGTCACGAGCACTAAAACAAGGCGACGACGCCACGGTGACCAGCGCCTGAACACGCTCGGGATGGGTTAACGCAATCTGGCTTGCCACCAGCCCGCCCAGACTCCAGCCTAACCAAATGGCTTTATCAGGTGCCTGTCGCAGCACGGCTTCGGCCATATCAGCAAGCGACAGCGCACCAAATCCCCGACTGCGCCCGAAACCGGGCAGATCAACAAGGTGCAGCGTAAAATGCGAGCTAAGTTCCTCGTCAATGCAACGCCACACTTCGGCATTCAGTCCCCATCCGTGCAGCAGCACAAGATGAACATTCCCCTGACCTTTGGTCTGCCACCAGATGTTATTCATCCGCTATTGTTCTCTTTTGACTTACAAGGATGAACATATGCTAACAGTACCGGGATTATGCTGGCTATGCCGAATGCCGCTGGCGTTAGGTCATTGGGGGATTTGTTCGGTATGCTCACGCGCCGCCCGTACAGATAAAACGTTATGCCCCCAATGTGGATTACCCGCCACACACTCACATCTTCCCTGCGGTCGCTGCCTGCAAAAACCGCCGCCCTGGCAAAGACTGGTCACGGTTGCCGACTATGCGCCGCCGTTAAGCCCGCTAATCCACCAGCTTAAGTTTTCCCGGCGCAGCGAAATCGCCAGCGCCCTGTCACGTCTGTTACTATTGGAGGTCTTACACGCTCGTCGCACCACCGGGTTGCAATTGCCGGATCGCATCATCAGCGTTCCGTTATGGCAGCGGCGTCACTGGCGTCGGGGATTTAATCAGAGCGATTTGCTGTGTCAGCCGTTATCACGCTGGTTGCACTGCCGATGGGATAGCGAAGCCGTCACACGAACACGGGCCACTGCGACCCAGCATTTTCTCAGTGCCCGGCTACGCAAACGCAACCTGAAAAATGCCTTTCGTCTTGAATTGCCCGTGCAAGGTCGCCATATGGTGATTGTGGATGATGTCGTCACCACCGGAAGTACCGTCGCAGAGATTGCGCAGTTGCTTTTACGCAATGGTGCGGCGACTGTCCAGGTCTGGTGCCTTTGTCGAACCTTGTAGAGCCTCGATGATGGGCGTATTATAACCAACTAAAATAGTCAACTATTAGGCCATTACTATGATCCGTATTTCCGATGCTGCACAAGCGCACTTTGCCAAACTGCTGGCAAATCAGGAAGAAGGGACACAAATCCGCGTATTTGTGATTAACCCTGGCACGCCTAACGCTGAATGTGGCGTTTCTTATTGTCCGCCGGACGCTGTAGAAGCCACCGACACTGCCCTGAAATTTGACCTGCTGACCGCGTATGTTGATGAGTTAAGCGCTCCTTACCTGGAAGATGCAGAGATCGACTTTGTTACAGACCAGTTGGGTTCCCAGTTAACGCTGAAAGCGCCTAACGCCAAAATGCGTAAAGTCGCAGACGATGCACCGCTGATGGAGCGCGTGGAGTATATGCTGCAGTCGCAGATCAACCCACAGCTTGCTGGTCACGGTGGTCGCGTTTCGCTGATGGAAATCACCGAAGACGGTTACGCCATTCTGCAATTTGGCGGCGGCTGTAACGGTTGTTCTATGGTAGATGTGACGCTGAAAGAAGGGATCGAGAAGCAGCTGCTGAACGAATTCCCGGAGCTGAAAGGTGTGCGCGATCTCACCGAACACCAGCGCGGCGAGCACTCCTACTACTAAGTTATCCCCTCTTTTGTAGATTGCCCGATGCGACGCTAAAGCGTCATTTCGGGCCTACGTTGAACATGTGCCAGACGTTGGCGCAGCATTGCTTTGGCAAACCCCTCCCTTCGTTTCCCCGCGATAATATGACCAACCTCTCATAATTTAAATTTACCCCGCTCTGGTGATTCTCAAACGCTGGATGTTACCCGTATCATTCACGTGGGTACCAAACATACTCCTGACATCTGACTACAATAATTAGTTTTAGTGGGTATCAGTCGTGGTGCCGCAATATCTCTGTTCCCGATTGGGATAATTAGAGTTTGTCGTCAGAAAATTGACGTTACCCATAACAAATGAAAGGCCAGGTAAATCATGCCATTAGTCATTGTTGCTATCGGTGTAATCTTGTTATTACTCCTGATGATCCGCTTCAAAATGAACGGCTTCATCGCTCTCGTCCTCGTGGCGCTTGCTGTTGGATTAATGCAAGGAATGCCGCTGGATAAAGTTATTGGCTCCATCAAAGCTGGTGTCGGCGGAACGCTCGGTAGCCTTGCCCTGATCATGGGTTTTGGCGCAATGCTGGGCAAAATGCTGGCAGACTGCGGTGGCGCACAACGTATCGCCACCACGCTGATTGCCAAATTTGGTAAAAAACACATCCAGTGGGCGGTGGTACTGACCGGTTTTACCGTTGGTTTTGCCCTGTTCTATGAAGTGGGCTTTGTGCTGATGCTGCCGCTGGTGTTTACCATCGCGGCTTCTGCGAATATTCCACTGCTGTATGTTGGTGTACCAATGGCAGCTGCACTGTCTGTGACCCACGGCTTCCTGCCACCGCATCCGGGTCCGACTGCGATTGCCACCATTTTCAATGCCGATATGGGTAAAACCCTGCTGTACGGTACTATTCTGGCAATCCCGACCGTGATTCTCGCCGGTCCGGTTTACGCTCGCGTGTTGAAAGGTATCGATAAGCCAATTCCGGAAGGTCTCTACAGCGCGAAAACCTTCAGCGAAGAAGAGATGCCGAGCTTTGGCGTCAGCGTCTGGACCTCTCTGGTGCCGGTAGTACTGATGGCGATGCGTGCGATTGCCGAAATGATCCTGCCGAAAGGTCACGCTTTCCTGCCGGTAGCGGAGTTCCTCGGTGACCCGGTAATGGCTACGCTGATTGCCGTGCTGATTGCGATGTTCACCTTTGGTCTAAACCGTGGTCGTTCAATGGATCAGATTAACGACACGCTGGTTTCTTCCATCAAAATCATTGCGATGATGCTGTTGATCATCGGTGGTGGCGGTGCGTTCAAGCAGGTGCTGGTAGACAGCGGCGTGGACAAATACATTGCTTCCATGATGCACGAAACCAACATTTCTCCGCTGCTGATGGCCTGGTCGATTGCTGCCGTACTGCGTATCGCGCTGGGTTCCGCAACCGTTGCGGCAATCACTGCGGGTGGTATCGCGGCACCGCTGATTGCAACGACGGGTGTTAGCCCGGAGCTGATGGTTATTGCGGTGGGTTCCGGTAGTGTGATTTTCTCTCATGTGAACGATCCGGGCTTCTGGCTGTTCAAAGAGTACTTTAACCTGACTATCGGCGAGACCATCAAATCCTGGTCGATGCTGGAAACCATTATCTCGGTGTGCGGTCTGGTAGGCTGTCTGCTGCTGAATATGGTGATTTGATAACACTGACTGCCGGATGCATCGCATCCGGCATCAACCGCACTCTACTTCTTCTTCGCTGCAGCTCTGCGCCGTCTGTCCAAATCCTTCAGCAACTTGTTCACGCCATCATCGGCAAACATCGTCTCAAGCGTTGCGGAAAGCTTGCGTCGCCAGTTTTTATACTGGTAACTGGTGCCAGGAATATTCACCGGTTCGGCCATATCCAGCCAGTCTTCCGGCTGTAGTCCTAACAGAGCACTGTTACTGTCGGCAATGTAGCGCTGCAAACCACGGTTCAGCGTCGGCGTCATCGACATCAACGATGCCTTATGCCCGGCACGTTTTGGCAGACAACCATATTTATGCAGTGCATCCAGCAGCCCTTGCTTCGCCAGTTCGCGATCCTGATACAGACCGCGCAGTACCACTTCATCCGGATACAGCCCCAGGGTTTTGCCCAGCGTTAGATCCCCGCTCTCCCAGTAACCACGCAGCGTTGGCAGGTCGTGTGTCGCCGCAACCGCCATCGACTGCTCCGGGTACGCTTTCGGTGAACGGAACGTCTTCTCGTGGTCGTTTTCGAAATAGAGCACTTTGTAGGAGTACACACCGCTGCTGCGCAGCTTACCGACAATCTCTACCGGTACGGTACCGAGATCTTCACCAATCACCATACAGCGATGACGTTTACTTTCGAGTGCCAGAATCGAGAGCAGATCATCCACCGGATAGTGAACATACGCGCCCTGATCTGCCGTCTCGCCATACGGTATCCACCACAAACGCAGCATCGACATCACGTGATCAATTCGTAATGCGCCGCAGTTTTGCATATTGGCACGCAACAGCTCGATAAACGGTTCATAGGCACGCGCGGTGATGATATGCGGGTCCATTGGCGGCAATCCCCAGTTCTGCCCCAACGGGCCGAGGATATCCGGCGGCGCGCCAACCGACGCTTTCAGGCAATACAGTTCACGGTCGCACCAGGTTTCTGCCCCACCTTCTGCTACACCAACGGCCAGATCACGATACAAGCCAATCGGCATTTCATAGCCCTGGCTTATCTCCCAGCAGGCGGCAAACTGGCTGTAAGCCAGCCACTGCAACCAGAGATAAAAATCGACGTCATCACGATGTTCTTCGCAGAACTGGCGCACTTCTGGTGAATCCACGTTCTGATACATCTCTGGCCATGCTGGCCAGCCCCAGCGCATTTCGTCCTCTTTCACTTGCTGGGCATGTAGCGCATCAAAGGCTGCCTGCCAGAACAGGCTGTCGCCCTGCTCTGCAACAAACTGGCGAAACGCAGTCATCTGCTCATCATCACGTTGCGCGAAACCTTTCCACGCCATTCGTAATGCTGTCATTTTTAGGGTGGTAACCGTGGAGTAATCAACCCAGTCGGCATCCCGCGCCTGTTGCAGCGTCTGTTGCGTGGTCGGCAACTGCCACCAGGCCTGAGCCTCTTCGCTAAGATGGAAATCTTCAACTGCGTTAACGTCGATATAAATCACATTCAGCCAACGGCGAGAAGACGGGCTGTACGGGCTGGCACTTTCCGGATTTGCCGGATAGAGCGCATGAATCGGGTTCAGACCGATGAACGACCCGCCACGTTTTGCCACATCCTCAAGCATCGCTTTGAGATCGCCAAAATCCCCAATACCCCAGTTTTTTTCCGATCGCAGCGTATAAAGCTGAACGCAGGCACCCCACAGCTTTTGTTTATTCAGCAACGCCTGCGGTTCGTAACAGCGTTTCGGGGCGACAATCACCCGGCAATGCGCGCGCTGGTCGTCCTGGGTGAGTGTCAGCGTGTGATAACCTTCCGGCAGCTTCGTCGGTAGATTGAACGCTTTGCCCCCCGTTACATGGCCTTTGTACTGCGTTCCTTCTTCGGTGGTCAGCAGCCAGCTATATTCGCCGCTGCCCTCCACCACCATCGGCATTTTTTTGCCGCTGGTATAAACCATGACATTCGGGACTGGCGTTACCGCCACTTTCGTGGCGGTACGTTGATGCATCGCGTCAAGCAAACGCCGTTTGGTTTCGGCGCTAATCGACTGCGGTTTACCGTGGGCATTGATGTAATTGGGGCTAATACCCGCCGCCAGCGCGGCATTATCCAGACGTTTGCTTTCCATCGAGCTTCCTTAGCGTTTTGCCTGCCAGATACGAGCCTGATAATCGCGAATAGAGCGATCCGAGCTAAACATACCGCAGCGGGCGGTATTGAGGATCGCCGCGCGAGTCCAGGCCTCCTGGTCGCGGTATAGCACATCCACCTGCTTTTGTGCCTCTACATAGGCTGCGAAATCCGCCATCACCAGATACGGATCGCCGCCCTGTTTGCCGATACTGTGCAGCATCTGGTCGAAGGCATGCTTATCGCCGTCGCTGTATTTGCCGCTTTCCAGCTCTTTCAATACTGCGTCCAGCACCTTATCTTTCTTCCGCCATTTCACCGGGTCGTAGCCTTTGGCCAGAATTGCCTTCACTTGTTCCACGGTATGACCAAAAATAAAGATATTTTCTTCACCAACTTTCTCGGCGATTTCAACGTTCGCCCCATCCAGCGTACCGACAGTAAGCGCACCATTGAGCGCCAGTTTCATATTGCCGGTACCGGAAGCTTCTTTACCTGCCGTCGAAATTTGTTCGGAGATATCCGCCGCCGGGATCAGTTTTTCCGCCGCCGAAACGCAATAATCCGGCAGGAACACCACCTTCAATTTGTCGCCAACCTGCGGATCGTTGTTGATCACGTCAGCCACTTTGTTGATCGCAAAGATAATGTTTTTCGCCAGGTAGTAGCCCGGTGCCGCTTTCGCGCCAAAGAGGAAGACGCGCGGTACGCGATCAGCCTGCGGGTTTTCACGAATTTCTTTGTACAACGCCAGAATATGCAGCAGATTCAGGTGCTGGCGTTTGTACTCATGCAGACGTTTGATCTGAATATCGAAAATCGCCTGTGGATTGATCTCAATACCGGTACGAACTTTCACAAACTCTGCCAGACGGACTTTATTCGCCTGCTTGATCTCGCGATATTGCTGACGGAATTTCGCATCATCAGCGAATTTTTCCAGATTGATCAGTTGATCGAGATCGTTAGTCCACTCTTTTTTCAGTGATTTATCCAACAGAGCCGCCAGTGCCGGGTTGCACTGTTTGATCCAGCGACGTGGGGTAATACCGTTGGTGACGTTATGGAATTTGTTCGGCCATAGCTGGTGATATTCCGGGAACAGATCTTTCACTACCAGATCCGAGTGCAGCGCCGCAACACCGTTTACCGCGAAACCGCCAACCACACACAGGTTCGCCATATGCACTTGTTTGTCGTGTACCACCGCCAGTTTGGCCCACACTTTTTCATCGCCCGGCCAGGTTTTTTCCACCAGCGTTTTAAAGCGAGTATTAATTTCGTTAATAATCTGCATGTGGCGCGGCAGTAAGCCTTTCACCAGTTTCACATCCCAGCGTTCCAGCGCTTCTGGCATCAGGGTATGGTTGGTGTAAGCGAAAGTTTTGCTGGTGATGGCCCAGGCGTCATCCCAGCTCATCTGGTGCTCATCGATCAGCACGCGCAGCAGTTCTGGAATGGCGATAGTTGGGTGGGTATCGTTCAGCTGAATAACTTCGTACTCCGCCAGTTCGTGCAGTTTACGCCCCGCCAGATGATGGCGACGCAAAATATCCGCTACCGAACAGGCACACTGGAAGTATTGCTGCATCAGGCGCAGCTTTTTACCGGCAGTATGGTTGTCGTTTGGATAGAGAACTTTGGTCAGTTTTTCCGCGTTGATACCCTGCTGTTCGGCGCGCAGGAAATCACCATCGTTAAATTTAGTCAGATCAAACGGATGCGCATGCGTCGCCTGCCACAGACGCAGTGGCTGCGCCACGCCATTACGATAGCCGACAACGGGGAGATCCCACGCTTGACCGGTAATGGTAAACTCCGGCTCCCAGCGTCCATCTTTCGTCACTTTACCGCCAATCCCTACCTGCACATCCAGTGCTTCGTTGTGGCGGAACCACGGGTAGTTACCGCGATGCCAGTCATCCGGCGCTTCAACCTGTTTGCCATCGACAAAAGACTGGCGGAACAAACCATATTGATAGTTCAGACCGTAACCCGTCGCAGACTGACCGACAGTTGCCATTGAGTCGAGAAAGCACGCCGCCAGACGTCCCAGACCACCGTTCCCCAGCGCCGGGTCGATCTCTTCTTCCAACAGGTCAGTCAGGTTGATGTCATAAGCCTTCAACGAATCCTGTACATCCTGATACCAGCCGAGATTCAACAGGTTGTTGCCCGTCAGGCGACCAATTAAAAACTCCATTGAGATGTAGTTAACATGTCGCTGATTCGCCACTGGCTTGGCGAATGGCTGAGCACGCAGCATTTCGGCCAGTGCTTCGCTCACTGCCAGCCACCACTGGCGAGGAGTCATTTCAGCCGCAGAATTTAAGCCATAACGCTGCCACTGACGTGAAAGCGCTTCCTGAAATTGCTTATCGTTAAAAATAGGTTGTGACATAGGAGTTCCACTTTTCTTAGATTTTCAACACAACGTTATCGCTAGTTTGCCAGGCTCGATGTTGACCTTCCTCATCCTGCGGGGGATTAGGCAGGGAGGAGTTGCGGGGATGAGCAAGGAAATGTGATCTCGACCACTTAAAGCTAGTGCAATCCACAGGATTAGCAGCAAATCAATGCCATACCGCGCAGAAAATCTGTATCTAAGTGCAAAAAATGGCCGTTGCGTATTTTCAAAAAGCGGAAGGTAACTCTATAAATTAAGTAAAGGAGTGAAACAGTTTCACAAGTAAAATATCAAGTGTGCTCCATCTCATTCTTAATAGATTTATTAAGATCATCTTTTTAGATGGCACTTTCATCAGAAATGAAGAAGAAACCCTTGCTTAAATGAAACTGATGAACATAAGGAAAATACCGTACAACCCAGTATTCACGCTGGATCAGCGTCGTTTTAGGTGAGTTGTTAATAAACATTTGGAATTGTGACACAGTGCAAATTCAGACACATAAAAAAACGTCATCGCTTGCATTAGAAAGGTTTCTGGCCGACCTTATAACCATTAATTACGAAGCGCAAAAAAAATAATATTTCCTCATTTTCCACAGTGAAGTGATTAACTATGCTGATTCCGTCAAAATTAAGTCGTCCGGTTCGACTCGACCATACCGTGGTTCGTGAGCGCCTGCTGGCTAAACTTTCCGGCGCGAACAACTTCCGGCTGGCGCTGATCACAAGTCCTGCGGGCTACGGAAAGACCACGCTCATTTCCCAGTGGGCGGCAGGCAAAAACGATATCGGCTGGTACTCGCTGGATGAAGGTGATAACCAGCAAGAGCGTTTCGCCAGCTATCTCATTGCCGCCGTGCAACAGGCAACCAACGGTCACTGCGCGATATGTGAGACGATGGCGCAAAAACGGCAATATGCCAGCCTGACGTCACTCTTCGCCCAGCTTTTCATTGAGCTGGCGGAATGGCATAGCCCACTTTATCTGGTCATCGATGACTATCATCTGATCACTAATCCTGTGATCCACGAGTCAATGCGCTTCTTTATTCGCCATCAACCAGAAAATCTCACCCTTGTGGTGTTGTCACGCAACCTTCCGCAACTGGGCATTGCCAATCTGCGTGTTCGTGACCAGCTGCTGGAAATTGGCAGTCAGCAACTGGCATTTACCCATCAGGAAGCGAAGCAGTTTTTTGATTGCCGTCTGTCATCGCCGATTGAAGCTGCAGAAAGCAGTCGGATTTGTGATGATGTTTCCGGTTGGGCGACGGCACTGCAGCTAATCGCCCTCTCCGCCCGGCAGAATACTCACTCAGCCCATAAGTCGGCACGCCGCCTGGCGGGAATCAATGCCAGCCATCTTTCGGATTATCTGGTCGATGAGGTTTTGGATAACGTCGATCTCGCAACGCGCCATTTTCTGTTGAAAAGCGCCATTTTGCGCTCAATGAACGATGCACTCATCACCCGTGTGACCGGCGAAGAAAACGGGCAAATGCGCCTCGAAGAGATTGAGCGTCAGGGGCTGTTTTTACAGCGGATGGATGATACCGGCGAGTGGTTTTGCTATCACCCACTGTTTGGTAACTTCCTGCGCCAGCGCTGCCAGTGGGAACTGGCGGCGGAGCTGCCGGAAATCCACCGTGCCGCCGCAGAAAGCTGGATGGCCCAGGGATTTCCCAGCGAAGCGATTCATCATGCGCTGGCGGCAGGCGATGCGCTGATGCTGCGCGATATTCTGCTTAATCACGCCTGGAGTTTGTTCAACCATAGCGAACTGTCGCTGCTGGAAGAGTCGCTTAAGGCCCTGCCGTGGGACAGTTTGCTGGAAAATCCGCAGTTGGTATTATTGCAGGCGTGGCTGATGCAAAGCCAGCATCGCTACGGCGAAGTTAACACCCTGCTGGCCCGCGCTGAACATGAAATCAAGGACATCAGAGAAGGCACCATGCACGCAGAATTTAACGCTCTGCGCGCCCAGGTGGCGATTAATGATGGTAACCCGGATGAAGCGGAACGGCTGGCAAAACTGGCACTGGAAGAGCTGCCGCCAGGCTGGTTCTATAGCCGCATTGTGGCAACCTCGGTGCTGGGTGAAGTGTTGCACTGCAAAGGCGAATTGACCCGCTCACTGGCGTTAATGCAGCAAACCGAACAGATGGCACGCCAGCACGATGTCTGGCACTACGCTTTGTGGAGTTTAATCCAGCAAAGTGAAATTCTGTTTGCCCAAGGGTTCCTGCAAACCGCGTGGGAAACGCAGGAAAAAGCGTTCCAGCTGATCAACGAGCAGCATCTGGAACAGCTGCCAATGCATGAGTTTCTGGTACGCATCCGTGCGCAGCTGTTATGGGCCTGGGCACGGCTGGATGAAGCCGAAGCGTCGGCGCGCAGCGGGATTGAAGTCTTGTCGTCTTATCAGCCACAGCAACAGCTTCAGTGCCTGGCAATGTTGATTCAATGCTCGCTGGCCCGTGGTGATTTAGATAACGCCCGTAGCCAGCTGAACCGTCTGGAAAACCTGCTGGGGAATGGCAAATATCACAGCGACTGGATCTCTAACGCCAACAAAGTCCGGGTGATTTACTGGCAAATGACCGGCGATAAAGCCGCCGCTGCCAACTGGTTGCGTCATACGGCTAAACCGGAGTTTGCGAACAACCACTTCCTGCAAGGTCAATGGCGCAACATTGCCCGTGCACAAATCTTGCTGGGCGAGTTTGAATCTGCGGAAATTGTCCTCGAAGAACTCAATGAAAATGCCCGCAGTCTGCGGTTGATGAGCGATCTCAACCGTAACCTGTTGCTGCTTAATCAACTGTACTGGCAGGCCGGACGTAAAAGTGACGCCCAGCGTGTGTTGCTGGACGCATTAAAACTGGCGAATCGTACCGGATTTATCAGTCATTTTGTCATCGAAGGCGAAGCGATGGCGCAACAACTGCGCCAGCTTATTCAACTCAATACGCTGCCGGAGCTGGAACAGCATCGCGCACAGCGTATTCTGCGAGAAATCAATCAACATCATCGGCATAAATTCGCCCATTTCGATGAGAATTTCGTTGAACGTCTGCTAAATCATCCGGAAGTGCCAGAGCTGATCCGCACTAGCCCGTTGACCCAACGTGAATGGCAGGTCCTGGGGCTGATTTACTCCGGTTACAGCAATGAGCAAATTGCAGGCGAGCTGGAAGTGGCGGCAACCACCATCAAAACGCATATCCGTAATCTGTACCAAAAACTCGGTGTCGCCCACCGTCAGGCCGCGGTACAACACGCGCAGAAACTGCTGAAGATGATGGGATATGGGGTATGAGTTTAGCCGGATAATGCGCCAGATCCGGCTTACATCTTTACATCATTCAATGCTCACCCGCGTTACGCCATCTGTTTCTATCAAACCAAACCGCACCGGCAAGAAACGCTCCACCACGGCGATATTGGTCAGCAGATGGCATGAGGGATGGGCGACCGTAAATTCCCCCGTACCCGCCAGCGCCATCGGTAGCACCAGTTGGTCGGCGAGATATTCCCCCACCGCCGCCGGGCTTGCCAGGTAGCGTTTCACCTCTTTCACCAACTGTGCCGCGACCACCTCGGCACTGACGCGCTTTTCACCGACGACAAAAAAGCGTTCGGTGATATTTTCACTTTCGACTTCAAGCGAGACGGTATTACCCGGCCCCTGGTCGCGCGGCAGGTTATGAATATTCTGTTCATGCAAGGAAAAACTACCCGCCAGTGTAGCGATTTCACGCTCAGCAACATGGCGCGGCACACCAGCCAGTAGCACCTCTCCACGCATCTGCACAATGTTCCCGCGCTCGCCAAGTTGCAAGCTATTAAACGATGCCACCGGTGAGACTTCCGTTGCTACCACGCCGCCTCCGGCAGGATAAAAACCGTGACGTAACAGCGTGGTTTGCTGATGAACTCCTATTTTCGCCAGCAGCGGCTCCAGCACCCGACGGATAAAATCCGCAGGCGGGGCCGACGGGTTATCGGTGCCGCCGCTCACTTCAACACGCGAAGGTCCATCGGCAAACCACAGCGCGGGCAGCACCGTTTGCAGCACCAGCGTACAACTTCCGGCGCTACCGATAGCAAAGCGGTAATCGCCGCCGCGCACGGTGCCAGGTCGGAAGACCAGACGCTGCGACCCCAGCTCAGCGCCTTCCACCGTTGCCCTACAAATTTCCGCAGCCGCTTTTACCGCGGTCAGATGTTGGCGCAACAGCCCCGGTTTCGCCCGCCCGGCACGAATGCCGGTGATGGTAAATGGCTGGCCGGTTATCATCGACAGGCTCAGCGCCGAGCGCAGGATCTGCCCGCCGCCTTCGCCCTGTGCGCCATCCAGCGCAATCATCCTTTTCATCATTTATCCTTTTACGCACACCACCTGACGCAGGGTATAGATAACTTCCACCAGATCGCTTTGTGCCGCCATCACCGCATCAATATCTTTATACGCCATCGGGATTTCGTCGATCACCTCGGCATCTTTACGGCACTCCACATGCGCGGTGGCACGGATTTGATCTTCCACACTGAACAGTTTTTTCGCTTTAGTACGGCTCATTACCCGCCCGGCACCGTGGCTGCACGAACAGAACGACTCTTCATTTCCCAGCCCACGGACGATAAAGCTTTTCGCCCCCATCGAACCGGGAATAATTCCATATTGACCAGCACGCGCAGACACCGCGCCTTTACGCGTCACATAGATCTCTTCGCCAAAGTGCTGTTCTTTTTGCACATAGTTGTGGTGACAGTTGATCTCTTCCATCGCCAGCGTTTGTGGCTGTTTTACCGTTTTCTGCGTAACGCTCTGCAACGCCGTTACCACGTTTTCCATCATCGCATCGCGGTTAAGGCTGGCAAAAAGCTGCGCCCAGGCCACGGCTTTCAGGTAATCATCAAAGTATTCCGTACCTTCCATAAAGTACGCCAGGTCACGCGATGGCAACGTTTCAAGCGTTTCCTGCATCTCTTTTTGCGCCAGATCGATAAAGTAAGTTCCGATGGCATTACCGATTCCGCGTGAACCGGAGTGCAGCATAATCCACACCTGGTCCGACTCATCAAGGCAGATTTCAATAAAGTGGTTACCCGTTCCCAGCGTTCCCAGGTGTTTATAGTTGTTAGTGTTAAGGAAACGGGGATATTTTTGCGTTAACCACTGATAACCGGCTTCCAGCTCAGCCCATTTCGCATCGACGTTAACAGGCGGATTTTCCCATGCGCCTTTATCACGTTTACAACGCCCGGTAGTACGTCCGTGCGGTACGGCCGTTTCAATCGCCTGACGCAGCTCTGCCAGGTTTTCAGGCAGGTCCGCCGCCGTTAACGCGGTACGCAGTGCGTTCATTCCACAGCCAATATCCACGCCCACCGCCGCCGGAATAATCGCCCCTTTGGTCGGGATCACGCTACCAATGGTGGAACCTTTACCCAGGTGTACATCAGGCATTACCGCAATATGTTTGAAAATAAACGGCATCTTCGCGGTATTAATAAGTTGCTGACGCGCATCGGCTTCTACCGGCACGCCTTTGGTCCACATTTTTACCGGAGCATTTTCAGTGGTCAGTAATTCGTAATTCATTTTGTTTTTCTCTTTTCGTTGTTTGCTGTCCTGATAATTGCAACCGTCGTGCCAGAAAATCAAATAAGCATCTTAATTTTTTAATTCATTGTTTTTAAAAATATTATATTTTTACGTCCGTAAACGGAGATTTCCCGCAAAGCCGATTTACCGATAATGAAATCTCGTCTTTTATAAGGATATCTAAGATGCGTAAAACAGTGGCTTTTGGCTTTGTCGGAACGGTGCTGGATTATGCCGGGCGCGGCAGTCAGCGCTGGTCAAAATGGCGTCCGACACTCTGTCTATGCCAGCAAGAATCGTTAGTTATCGATCGGCTGGAATTATTGCACGACGCCCGCTCGCGCTCGCTGTTTGAAACGCTTAAACGCGATATCGCCAGCGTTTCGCCAGAAACAGAGGTAGTGGGCGTTGAGATTGAACTGCATAATCCGTGGGATTTCGAAGAGGTTTACGCCTGCCTGCATGATTTCGCCCGTGGTTACGCGTTCCAAGCTGATAAAGAAGACTATTTAATTCACATCACCACCGGTACCCACGTCGCGCAGATTTGCTGGTTTCTGCTGGCAGAAGCGCGTTACCTGCCCGCCCGGTTGATACAATCTTCACCACCGCGCAAAAAAGAGCGGCCCGATAGCCCTGGCGCAGTGACGATTATCGATCTCGATTTAAGCCGTTATAACGCCATCGCCAGCCGCTTTGCCGAGGAACGCCAGCAAACGCTTGATTTTCTTAAGTCCGGCATTGCCACGCGTAACTCCCACTTCAACCGCATGATTGAGCAGATTGAAAAAGTGGCGATAAAATCCCGCGCACCGATCCTGCTTAACGGCCCGACCGGTGCAGGTAAGTCATTTCTGGCACGACGCATCTTCGAGCTAAAACAGGCGCGGCATCAGTTTAGCGGCGCGTTTGTGGAAGTGAACTGCGCCACCCTGCGCGGCGATACCGCCATGTCGACGCTGTTTGGTCATGTGAAAGGCGCGTTTACCGGGGCGCGGGAATCGCGTGAAGGATTATTACGCAGCGCCAACGGCGGAATGTTGTTTCTTGATGAGATTGGCGAACTGGGCGCAGACGAACAGGCGATGTTGCTGAAAGCCATTGAAGAGAAAACCTTTTACCCGTTTGGCAGCGATCGCCAGGTGAGCAGTGATTTTCAGCTTATCGCCGGAACGGTGCGCGATTTGCGCCAGTTGGTTGCCGAAGGCAAATTTCGTGAAGACCTGTACGCGCGAATAAATCTCTGGACCTTCACCTTGCCAGGATTACGCCAACGCCAGGAAGATATTGAACCGAACCTGGATTATGAAGTGGAGCGCCACGCCTCACTCACTGGCGACAGCGTGCGTTTTAACACCGAAGCGCGGCGTGCCTGGCTGGCCTTTGCGACCTCTCCCCAGGCAACATGGCGCGGTAACTTTCGCGAACTTTCTGCCAGCGTCACGCGGATGGCCACCTTTGCCACTAGCGGACGCATCACACTGGATACGGTGGAAGATGAGATCAACCGTCTGCGCTATAACTGGCAGGAGAGTCGCCCCTCCACGCTTACGGCGTTGCTGGGCGCAGAGGCAGAAAACATCGATCTCTTCGACCGTATGCAACTGGAACACGTTATCGCTATCTGCCGCCAGGCAAAGTCGCTTTCTGCTGCCGGACGTGAACTGTTTGACATTTCGCGCCAGGGTAAAGCCAGCGTCAATGACGCGGATCGGCTACGCAAATACCTGGCGCGTTTTGGTCTGACATGGGAAGCAATGCAGGATCAGCACAGCTCCAGTTGAATATGATGGTCCTTCAGCACCTGCATCACGCTCGCAGGCGGCATCGTGTCGGTGTAGACAGCATCGACCATGCTGATGCTACCCATATTGACCATTGCGTTACGGCCAAATTTTGAGTGGTCGACAACCAGCATAACGTGGCGCGAGTTCTCAATGATGGCGCGTTTGGTGCGAACTTCGTGGTAATCGAACTCCAGTAGCGAGCCGTCGCTATCGATGCCGCTTATCCCCAGAATGCCGAAATCGAGGCGGAACTGGGAGATAAAATCGAGCGTTGCTTCGCCAATGATCCCGCCATCGCGGCTGCGTAATTCGCCACCGGCAAGAATGATACGGAAATCCTCTTTTACCATCAGCGTGTTAGCGACGTTGAGATTGTTGGTCACAATGCGTAAATTGCTGTGATTAAGCAGCGCGTGCGCCACCGCTTCCGGCGTGGTGCCGATATCGATAAACAGCGTCGAGCCATTGGGAATTTGCTCCGCCACTTTGCGGGCGATGCGCTCTTTTTCTTCGGTCTGGGTGGCCTTGCGATCGTGCCACGGCGTATTAACCGAACTGGAAGGCAGCGCCGCACCGCCATGATGGCGCAGGATCAGGTTTTGCTCTGCCAGCTCGTTGAGATCGCGGCGAATAGTCTGCGGGCTAACGGAGAAATGCTCTACCAGCTCCTCGGTGCTGACATAACCCTGCTGTTTAACCAGTTCGATAATACCGTTGTGACGTTGTGTTTGTTTCATTGATAAATCCCTGGAATTATTTTCGTTTTCGCGCATTGAGCGAATCAACAAAAGCCATCGCTAAACCCACGGCTAACCCGGCGATGTGTGCTCCGTTCGCCATCGACATCCCAAACAAATCAAACCATCCGGCGACAATCCAGATCAACGCAAAGATAATTAACCCACGTTGCAGGTAAATGCCACTTTGCGGATCGCGTTCGCCACGTAGCCAGACGTAGCCCATCAGCGCATACACCACGCCAGAAAGCCCGCCAAACCACGGCCCGCTGAATTTTTGCTGCACATAGCCGCTTAACAGGGCGCTAATGAGAGTAATGACAATTAGCTTACCGCTACCGAGGCGTTTTTCCACCGCACCGCCGAGATACCACCACCAGAGCAGGTTAAAGAGGATATGCATCAGCGAGAAGTGCATTAACGCGTGGGTGAAGTAACGCCAGAACTCAAACTTCAGCGTCGGATCGAATGGCCAGGCCAGCCATAACATCACTTCCTGATCGCCGAGAATTTGCATGGCGATAAACACCACCACGCAGGCGATCATCATCACCCAGGTTACCGGACCTGCGCGTTCACGCAAGGCGGCAAAGAAAGGATAACGGCGATAATGCAGGCCACTGCCGGTATGGCCCGCCTGCCAGCTGGCCGCCAGATAACGCGGATCTGCCGGGTTTTCGAGAAAACGCGCCAGCTCCGCCCGCACGCGCTCGGCCTGGGACTCATCCGCCAGCCAGACATCGCTTTGGTTATGTTGTTGAATCGTGAGGATAACACCCTGCGTCGCCATGTAATCAACAAACGCCTGCGCCACGCGGGGGTTAGCAAAAGAGGTAATCATCAACATCGTTGCTGTCGCTTATTCCACACAAAAGGGGACAGTATAAAGCGTTACGCGCCGTACGCCACCTCTGCGGGAAACTGGCGCTGCCAGGCTTCAAAACCGCCATCAATGCTGTAGACCACATCGTAGCCCTGTTGCAGCAGATACTGCGCCGCGCCTTTGCTGCTATTGCCGTGATAACACATCACCATCACCGGTGTGTCAAAGTCGTTATCACGCATAAACGCGCCCAGTGTGTCGTTAGTTAAATGGAAAGCCTGGGTCGCATGCCCCATTGCGAAACTCTGTGGATCGCGAATATCGACCAGCACCGCCTCTTTTTCCTGCAACTTCTGGTGCGCGTCGGCAACGTTAATACATTCGAACTGATCCATGCGTCTCTCTTTCTTTACAAACAAGTGGGCAAATTTACCGCACAGTTTACGTCGAAGCGGCAGATAAACGCCATAATGTTATACATATCACTCTAAAATGTTTTTTCAATGTTACCCAAAGCGCGATTCTTTGCTAATATGTTCGATAACGAACATTTATGAACTTTAACGAAAGTGAATGAGGGCAGCATGGAAACCAAAGATCTGATTGTGATAGGTGGCGGCATCAATGGTGCTGGTATCGCGGCAGACGCCGCTGGACGCGGTTTATCCGTGCTGATGCTGGAGGCGCAGGATCTCGCTTGCGCGACCTCTTCCGCCAGTTCAAAACTCATTCACGGTGGCCTGCGCTACCTTGAGCACTATGAATTCCGACTGGTCAGCGAGGCGCTGGCTGAACGTGAAGTGCTACTGAAAATGGCCCCGCATATCGCCTTCCCGATGCGTTTTCGCCTGCCGCATCGTCCGCATCTACGCCCGGCGTGGATGATTCGCATTGGTCTGTTTATGTACGATCATCTGGGTAAGCGCACCAGCCTGCCGGGATCAACCGGTTTGCGTTTTGGCGCAAACTCAGTGTTAAAACCGGAAATTAAGCGCGGATTCGAATATTCTGACTGTTGGGTAGACGACGCCCGTCTGGTACTCGCCAACGCCCAGATGGTGGTGCGTAAAGGCGGTGAAGTGCTTACTCGTACTCGTGCCACGTCTGCTCGCCGCGAAAACGGCCTGTGGATTGTGGAGGCGGAAGATATCGATACCGGCAAAAAATATACATGGCAGGCGCGCGGCCTGGTTAATGCTACCGGCCCGTGGGTGAAACAATTTTTCGACGACGGGATGCATCTGCCTTCGCCTTATGGCATTCGCCTGATCAAAGGCAGCCATATTGTGGTGCCGCGTGTGCATACCCAGAAGCAAGCCTACATTCTGCAAAACGAAGATAAACGTATTGTCTTCGTGATCCCGTGGATGGACGAGTTTTCCATCATCGGCACCACCGATGTGGAATACAAAGGCGATCCAAAAGCAGTGAAGATTGAAGAGAGTGAAATCAATTACCTGTTGAAAGTGTATAACACGCACTTTAAAAAGCAGTTAAGCCGGGACGATATCATCTGGACCTACTCCGGCGTGCGTCCGCTATGTGATGATGAGTCCGACTCGCCACAGGCCATTACCCGTGATTACACCCTTGATATCCATGATGAAGACGGCAAAGCCCCGCTGCTGTCGGTATTCGGCGGTAAGCTGACCACCTACCGCAAACTGGCGGAGCACGCGCTGGAAAAACTGACGCCATATTATCAGGGCATTGGTCCGGCGTGGACGAAAGAGAGCGTGCTGCCGGGTGGTGCCATTGAAGGCGACCGTGACGATTACGCCGCCCGCCTGCGCCGCCGTTACCCGTTCCTGACCGAATCGCTGGCACGTCACTACGCGCGCACTTACGGCAGCAACAGCGAACTGTTGCTCGGCAATGCAGGGGCGATAAGCGACCTCGGTGAAAATTTCGGTCATGAGTTCTACGAAGCGGAGCTGAAATATCTGGTCGACCACGAATGGGTCCGCCGCGCCGACGATGCCCTGTGGCGTCGCACGAAACAAGGCATGTGGCTAAATGCGGATCAACAATCTCGTGTGAGTCAGTGGCTGATGGAATATACGCAGCAGAGGTTGTCGCTGGCGTCGTAAGGATGATGCCCGGTTGCGAAGTGCAACCGGGCTATTTGAATTCCTTAGACTATTCATTGTAAATAATTGAATAACGGCCCCAGAGCTAAAATCGCCAAACTTAAGCACGTTACCCAATCGCCCCACTTCTTCCTATGGCTTCTATTTTTGCTACGCCACTGGCAATAATATCCCAACGCAAAACCAAGCTGGGCACTAATCGGGCCGACAAAATCAGTCCACGGCTGCGGCCAAAAAGGGGAAAAATTCAGGGGAAGCCAGACAAATGTCAGAAAGAAATTTCGGATATTTTCCAGCAACGCTGATTTCTCTGGAGAAATATAAAGAATGAAATTCGAGAGAATTAACCAGAAATAGACCGGAGAAAAGACCAGCCAGCAATGTAGCCTGTTTTTTAATTCAGGAGGCGTTCTGCGGGAGAATTGCCAACCGATGCCACCCATTACACTGAAAAAAAGTGCATATTCAACCAATAACTCAAGTTGTAATTCCTGAAGAGAAATACGCACAACCAGGAGCGGAAAGGAGAATATTATTTCCGCCAGAAAAGTTAACGTGAATATAAGTACGGCTAAGGCAATAACCGTCGGCCATACCAATAATGGTACGATAACAAAACCGAGAATTACAGGGGGAATATAAAGCCGGAATTTAATCATTTTTATTTTCCTGGTGATTCGGATGATGCGTCATACATCGCGCATAAACACTCATCAATCATCCAGTCGTCTTCCCAGATCTGATACTGTGTGCCCTGTTCGGGCTGCTTAAGCGGGTTCTCAATCGCCTGCCGCGCGCGTTCTTTCAGGATGGATTGATTGTTGAAGGCCCAGGCATTGATTTGGGCGGTAATGGCTTTATCGATATCGTCCTGGTTATCTCTGATATAACCGTCACGATACGTATTCAATAAACAGGCAAGAGACGCTGCCGACCAAAATCCGGGAACTGAAATAATGGCATCAAGCAATGGCGAAAGAGCGATATCGGCACGGAAAAACATTTCCAGCTTGTACTGTAATTCGACAGCCTCATCCCCGGATACCCAATCAGTCATATACTGGCAAGCAAATTGCTGCAATATTTCCCGTTCATCCTCACGCCAGTTTTCTTTACTGGCAAGGTTTATACGCCGTAGAGAAAATACTTCGTGAATATTGTCAAATTGCCCCTGCGCAACAAACTCCAGTAAACGAGGCAGAAAATAACGAACCTCATCGCTGTTTTGCGGATCAGGTCCTGGACTACTATTCCAGGCATTGATTAAGGAATAAGGAATCGCTCGCAACGATGTATTCCGTAATGCTTTTTGTTCCTGTTGACTCAGACAATATTCACAACAAACCACAAATTGCTTCGGCGCCGGATAACGACGAAAAATATGATATATCTGCTCAATTAATGCCTGCATGGCAGGAGTGGGGGGCATAATTACCCCCTCGCCCGCTGATCGCGTGTAAAGGGTTGATAGACAAAACGAGCATTCGCCGCATTCAGGCGAATAATGGCACTACGAGAGAGGGAAAAGCTGGGCCGAATGCAATAATTACAGTCCCAACAGCTTTCCTCTGTGCAATTTTCCACTGAGTAATGACGCGCGTAGAGTTTCAGTTCAGCCTGCTTATCGCGAAATCCGCGTAAACTGTTATCGTTTTGAAATTGCCAGGCTTCTTTAAACACTTGAAAGATATAAACATCCTCAATCCAGGCGTCACATTTTTTAAGCGGGCGCTTTGCTATGATCACCCGCTCATCCGGGTTGAGCATCGCCGTAAATTGTACGGTGAAGTCATTTGTTGTGTTCAGATCACATTGAACATCTGGTACATCACTGATATAGAGGGCAAATCCAAAGTCAGCACCACAGGCACAAAGACGGCTAATGGTGGCGGTATCGAGGGAAAATCCCGGCCATACATTGCTGGACGTTAAACCAATATTTAATGTGACATCGTATCGAGATAATCCCTCAAGACCGGCAGCACCGGCGAACTTTTCCCCTTCATCCAGGACCTGGTTAATGAGTTGCTGAACAATGCCTTCATCCCAGTATGTTGATTTGCAGTGGGCAATCGTAATATCCACGCCAGTGAATGGATCAGTACCGGAGAAGTTTGCAAATAACGTATCAACTAACTCCATTTTTATTATCCGGCTTAATGCAACATTTTATTCATCGGCACATAACCTACATTTTCTACCAGGTTTTGCCCCTGTAGAATTAAAAATATTTTTTATTTTACATTCTGTTCATCCCTATTATTGCATTTTATTTTGCGGTGATGGCTAAACCGATTCGGTACTGGCTCAAAAATTACTGATATTCCACTCGCAATATAGCCAGTGCATTATAACGACCTGCCGCAGGCACTTTTCCAGTTGTACTAACAGGTAAAGTCAGGAAAGTAACATCAGCAGTTTGCGCAGAAGCCGTCTGGTTTTCCACCAATCTGAATGGAACGCCTACTGATGTTGCCAGAGCATTTAAATCTACGGAGTTTTGCTGACTATCCATAATCATAATACCAACATCAGGATTATCTTGTGCCTGAATAATACTTTGTTTCCCATTGGTATCACGTGTAGCTGAAATGTTACCGTCGAATACCAACGTCATTACCGCATCTGTATCTTTATTCGTACAATTAATCGGAATAGTGGTTGCTACAGGAGTAACACCAGCGGGCTTCGCTCCGGCACCAGCCCGGCTCAATTCACTGGCCCACACATCCGGCATATTAACAGTAAAACTCGTACCCTCATTAATTGTGCAACCTTGCGGAACCTGAATATCCAGGTTGCTGATCCAGGCATTAAATAATGGTACTGGCCCATGTTCCGTTTGCCGCTGACTGGCATACAATGAAACTAAAAGTACATTATTCAGAGAGATATCAGAGATAATCTTTTTATCCAATTTAATTTTAATATAGCCCTCTGTTCCTGAAGACCAATTTGATGGTTTACTTCTATCCGTTGGATAATTAGTACTATAATTATAAAATGGTACTGTTTTATCTGTCTGTGTCCCATTTTTATTATAGAGTTTAACATGTGTAGAAATTGATATTTCATGCGTCACTGGAACAAATATATCACTCCCCTGTTGAATACCAGATGTACCAGATGGATCAATACCTGACACTCCGCTAAAATATACCTCATAATTGCTAATGGAATTACAATAAGCCTTATACAGACCAATTTTCCAGTTTTTTTCGGGCAGAATAGTACCTGGTATATTATTATTTATATCTGAAATAATCGTTGTGCCAAAATTATAATAAAAAACAGCCGGTGTGGTATTGTTTTCTGGAGATCCAGGATAGCAAAACTCACGATCCCGGCCCATTTCAGCATAGGCTACAACATGGTAACCCAAGAATAAAAAGATTATAAAAATAACTTTCAGCTTATATCCGGTATAAGTAATCATATTATTTCCTTTTACTAATCCGTTTTAACTTGTAAACCTGACACATCCATCTGCAACAGATTCATCTTTACTTTCCATGCAGGTAAAACATTATTATAAACATCCAATGTCTGCCATGCTATTTCACAAACCCCTTGCGATTTACACCATGATTGTTGGCGATGGCTAAATGGTGCGACCATACCACCATCTATAACTTTACCATCAACATGTAGGTTATAGAGTGTCACATATCTGGGGCCTGGATTATAAACGGTAACAATTTCATTTTTTCGTGCCCAGCGTAATTTCTGATATGACATATTCGGGTCTTCAGACAAATTTGATGGCCGATAGAATATTTTCATACGATTGCGGACTGCTATTTGCAATTGATTATCAGTTTTGACTGAATGACTATTTTCCAACGTTGGTAATGCTGCAACATTCAGTATAAATAAACTTTCCCGGTCGGCAGATAAACTGCCACCAACACGATTAATTCTTATTTTTGTATTTTTGTCAGGCTTCAAAACAAACAGTGGCGGAGTTGCGATAAATACCGTTTCAGAATATGAGGGCAAAGATTCAACCGTTCCCGTCAACTGACGAGCATCATCAGGGGAGACAGCAACCTTGACTAACATATCTCTGTCTGAAGTGTTTTTGAGTTCAACAGATATTGAGGACTGATTTTCCGGATACGCAAAACGCGTTCCACCGATCACTAAGCCTGCTTGTGCTGTAGAGAATAAAAGGGAAAATAATACTATGACTACCTTAATCATAGGTGACAATAAACGATACTGACGCATTTGCATCCCCTGGTTGGACATTATTTTTTAATGCTTTGTAAGCCGCAAAAAAATGCAATATATTATCAACTGATGATGTAAGTGAAAAACCCATGCTTTTAACATCATTACTAATACTGCCTTTGTTCTTATCAAAAATCGTAAGTGCAAGCCCCTCTACCGAGCCATCTTCCAGCTTATATAAACTGGCATCTTCAGAAACTGTATTGCCGGTAAACTTTATATACGCGTTGCCAACATCACTACCACAGCGGGTTAACGTTATGGAAAAATAAACCTTTTCAGTAACATCCCCTGCACTCCTTACCGAACTACTGGGTACGTCTGGCATATTAACTGTAAAATTTTTTGACTCATCAGAAATAATGCAGGTTTTTTCGGTAATTAACCCTTCAATACGAACCACTCCGGCATGAGTGATATCATCAGCAAAAGAATTTGTTGATATTATAAACAAAAATAAACTAATGAATATCTTCATATCTCCCTCACTGATAATCGATATCAAAATACAACAGAGCATTTGCTTGCCCGGCATGTACATTTTCCTGAGTTGATTTATAGCGAAGTTTAAACGTCAAATTAGCATCACCGTTTTCATTTAACACTAAATCACGAAAACCTGATTCACCATTAATGGCAATCGCCACATCATTGTTATCCAATATTTCTATTCCCAGTCCAGTCGCACTATCTGCACCGGCGGAGAGACGCAGTAATGCGCTATTAATGGCATCTGCATCACCAGTAAACCGCACATTGGCGCTCACACCAGAACTATAAACAGTACTTTTTGCAGTCGGGCATCCTTGTACATTAATCGTAAACGTTTGACTCGGAGAAACATCACCTACATTTAAAAATTCATTAGCATCATAAGTGCCCATTTTTACCGACTGATCTTTACTTCCGGTAGTAATGTCACAGCTTTTTGCCAACAAAATCCCAGTAAATGTAACAACAACTGAATCATTGGCCTGCCCTGAGAGCGGAAAAGCAAAAAAAGCGAAAAGAATAAAAAATACAGAATATTTAGAGAATATTAAATTCATTAGCGGCACTCCAGAGTTGCATAGCTAACAGGATTATCCAGTTCTGTTTCAGGGAGCTTGTAATTAGCCTGACATTTTTGCTGAACACCGTCTCCCCACTGGATATTAATAACACCTTCTAAAGGCAATCCTGAGAGATAAAGTTGTCCATTATCGCCGACAATCCCGGTAATTTGACTACTGTTTTTAATCTGAGCGCTGGCTGTAGCACCGAATGGGACTGATTTATTACGATAACGAACTGTGAACAAACCACGAATACCGATATGAGCAGCAAACTCTGCACGAACTAACGCACCTTTTCCCGGAATAACTTCAGTGGAAGTGATATCCAGTTCAGTATGCATATTCATTGACATAGGATCTA